>LNAP01000999.1_pt2 | contig 30896 bp, 28 predicted proteins | sample 602601 | NCBI WGS metagenome assembly LNAP01 (sample SAMN02440304, study PRJNA202911) | soil metagenome | biome: Subtropical and temperate rainforests or woodlands; isolation source: soil samples (1 kg each in a 20% v/v slurry with milli Q water) were... ...
AGCGCCACTACAAGCGCATCCGTAGCCAACAACTGCCCCCGCGCCTGTATTGATTTTTGATTCCCGAATCTATTGATTCCAGAATCATTCATCCAGGATCTACTCGCCCGAGTCGACGTCGTCGACGTAGTCGGGCGATATGTGCAGTTGCGAAAGGGTGGGGCCAACCTGCTTGGCCTGTGCCCCTTTCATAACGAAAAAAGTCCGTCCTTTACTGTCAGCCCCACCAAGCAGTTCTATCACTGCTTCGGTTGTGGAGCACACGGCAGTGCCATCACTTTCCTGATGGAACATACGGGTACCAGTTTCCCCGAAGCCGTGCGTACGCTCGCGGCTTCGGCGGGAATGACGGTCCCCGAAGAAAATCGCAGTCCACGCCAGCAGCAGGAATCCGTGCGCCGCAAGGCCGAGGAATCCCGCCATACGCAGGTGCTGGATGCCGCGCAGGCGCATTACCTGAAGCAGTTGCGTGCGTCGCCAGCGGCGATCCGTTATCTGAAGCAGCGTGGCCTGACTGGTGAAATCGCGGCGCATTTCGGCTTGGGGTGGTCGGGTACCGACCGCCATGGCCTGTCGCAGGTTTTTCCCAATTACGATGACCCCACGTTGGTGGAGTCCGGGCTGGTCATTGAGTCCGAAGACGGTCGTCGCTACGACCGCTTCCGCGAACGCGTCATGTTTCCCATCCGCAACGTGCGGGGCAGCCTGATCGGATTCGGCGGACGCATCATTGGCAAAGGCGAGCCCAAATACCTGAATTCTCCCGAAACGCCTCTATTTTCGAAGGGCCACGAGCTCTACGGCCTGTGGGAGGCGCGCCAGTCCATCCGCCAGGAAGGGCAGGTGATCGTGGTCGAAGGCTATATGGATGTGGTCGGCCTGGCGCAGCAGGGCATCGCGAACGCGGTGGCCACGCTGGGCACGGCCACTACGCCCGATCACGTGAAGAAGCTGCTGCGCGCCAGCGACAAGGTGATTTTCAGTTTTGACGGCGACGGAGCCGGCCGGCGCGCCGCCTGGCGAGCGTTGCAGGCTTGCCTGCCCGTCTTGCGTGACGATATTGCAATTCGGTTCCTGTTCCTGCCATCCGAGCACGACCCGGATTCCTATGTGCGCGAATTGGGCGCCGAAGCCTTCCGGGCTTGCCTGGCCGATGCGGTGGCGCTGTCGCGTTTCCTGCTGGACGAGCTGGCATCGCGGCACAACATGAACGAGGCCGAAGGACGCGCCAGTTGCCTGCATGAAGCCAAGCCGCTCTTGGCGGCGATTCCCGAATGCGCGCTGCGTGTGCAGATCGAGCGGGAAATGGCCAAGCTGGTGCAACTGACACCCGAAGAGATGGCGCAGATCCTGGCGCAACAGCCGGCCAAGCCGTTTGCGCCCGCGGCCGCGCCCAAACCGGCAGGCGAGGTAACGGCGTCCTCCGCGGCGGACCATGAAGGTGGTCACCCGGACATGGGCTATGACTTTGCCGGGCATGATTTTCACGACATTCCTGCCGACGAGCCGGATTTCCCCGATTACGGTCAATTCGCGTCGCAAGGCGGTGGCGAATTCACGGGTGGCGGTCAGCGCGCGGGCGGCAAACAGGAATGGAAGGGCAAGAGCGACTGGAAAAGCAAAGGCGACTGGAAAGGCGGTAAAGGCAACTGGAAAGGGCGTCGAGACAACGACGTCGGGGGCTTCGAAGGCCGCCGCACCATGCCGTCGTTGGCCAAGCGCTTGCTTGGGTTGTTGCTGGCACATCCCGAGCTGGTGGACTCCATGGGAGACCAGCAGCTTGAAGTCATCGACCATGGCCCCCATCTAGGATTGGTAAGGGACTTGATCATGCTGGCGCAATCCAGCGGCGCGCGCCATGTCGGCGCCCTGCTGGAAGCGGCCGAGCCCGATTCGGACCTGGCCACGGTGCTCAAGGGATTGCGAGCGGATATTCTGTCCCAAGAAGACCTTCCAGATCCTCAAACCGAATGGGATGATGCGTTGCGACGCATTGAATTCGATTCGGCCAAGCTTGAAATGGCCAAGTTGGCGGCCGCCGGATTGTCGACGGACGAGGCGCGCAAGCGCTACGTGGAGCTATCCAGCCGCATGGCAACGCTGAAAGGTGCCGGGATACGCTAAATGCGCTAAAATCAAAGGTTGTCCGCTAACCGAGGGTTGCTGGTGGGTGGGCAAAGCGCGGGAAAACCTGGGGGCCTGGGGGAAGCCTGGAAGAAGGCCGGGTGGGGAAGCCTCGGGTCCGTTAGCCTCTTTGCTCCATTGGTGCGTTTTCAGTTGATTGCAGCTTAATTCTTCCTGAATTTGCTGATAGTCCTGGCGCGAATGTGGGGTTGGTGCGATAGATCACGGAATCTATTGCAGCGGGCGGAATCTAACCCAGTAGTGATGTTGAAGACAGGTTTAAAGACACGGCTGAAGATATGGTTGAAGACCCGGTTGAAGACCCGGTTGAAGGCGTGTCTGGAGACGTGTCTGGAAAGTACTTGTAGGCGCTTTGTGCATGATGGCACGCTGCGTTTGAAGATGTTGAAGATGTGTAGTGCTAGATGTGTAGTGCTAGATGTATAGCGCCATTTGATCCGCAGAAATTATCAGGTCCGCGCGTCAAAATTGTTACATAGTTAATTAATATAGCTGATAGCTGAGCGGTGAATCAGGCAGTTCAACGGCGTGTCGTTTCGCGTAGCGTTAGTGGTCTGGGTGCTGTGTCTACATAAGCTGCTAGGGGTGCATCCCCATAAGCAAGCAAAGCCTATTTATAGGCAGGCAGCCCCCCCAACGCCCGGAATCCGCCGTGGAATGAGGTCATGCACGTCAAGCGTCCCAACGGTATTGCACCGCCCCGACGCCAAGCGGGCTCGCAAGAGCTGGCGCTGCGAACAACGCAGCCGCATGAACTCCGCCGATTCACCAGTTTTACCCGTATTTTGCGCCGCGCCGGGCCACCGTCCAGGGCGGCTTTATGCGGTGCAACATGCCCAAACGGGTTGCGACGACCACGGAAGCGACTATGACCAAATCCACCGGCAAATCCTCCTCTGCAATTGATGCGGCTGAACTCAAGGCCCCTGCGGCCAAGCGCGCCGCAAGCATGGCGGCGGAAAAAGCGCCCGCCAAAACGGCGGTGAAGGTCGCCAAGCCCGCTGCCAAGACGGCTGCCAAGAAGGCAACCAAAACGGCCGCGGCTGATAAGCCCGAAAAAGTGACGAAGGCTCGCGCCAAGAAGGCTGAGGATAAGCTCGCCGACCTGGTGGGTGGCAGCGCGCCCCGTTCGGGTCCGGTACCCAGCGGTCGCCGTCCGGGCCGCCCCGCCAAGAACGCCAATAACGACGGCGATGGTTTCGACGACACGATGGACGGCGAAGGCGAAGTGCTGCCTGACCTGAAGCCGCCCAAGCGCGGCGGCAAGCGCGGCAAGGCTGATCCCAAGGATCTGATTGCCCGTGGCCCCGTCACGCCGGAAGAATACGAAGCGCGCCGCAACCGCCTGAAGCAGCTGATCAAGCTGGGCAAGGACCGCGGCTACCTGACCTACGGCGAAATCAACGATCATCTGCCTGACGACCTGGTCGACGCGGAAGCGATCGACGGCATCATCAGCACGTTCAGCGACATGGGCATCGCGGTCTACGACCAGGCCCCCGACGCCGAAACGCTGCTGATGAGCGAAAACGCGCCGGTCGCGTCCAACGACGACGACGTCGAAGACGAAGCCGAAGCCGCGCTGACCACCGTCGACTCCGATTTCGGTCGCACCACCGACCCCGTGCGCATGTACATGCGCGAAATGGGTTCGGTCGAACTGCTGACCCGCGAAGGCGAAATCGAGATCGCCAAGCGTATCGAAGACGGCCTGAAGCACATGGTCATGGCCATCTCGGCCTGCCCGACCACGATCAACGAGATCCTGGCCCACATCCTGCGCGTGCGGGAAGGCCAGGCGCAGATCGACGAAGTCGTCGATGGCCTGGTTGATCCGGAAGACGGCGAAGAATACGCCGGCGCCGGCGTTACCGCCGACGAAGACGAAAGCGATGACGGCCCGGCGGGCGGCATGTCCAGCAAGCAGCTGGAAGACCTGCGCGTGAAGGCGTTGGCCAAGTTCGACGAGGTCAGCAAGCAGTTCGACAAGATGCGCCTGTCGTACGAGAAGGACGGCTACAAGTCGGACATCTACGTGCGTGCCCAGGAATCCATCCAGAACGAACTGATGGGCATCCGCTTCACGGCCAAGATGGTCGAAAAGCTGGCCGACACGTTGCGCAGCCAGGTTGAAGAAGTGCGCCAGCTTGAGCGCGCCGTCCTGCACACGTGTGTGGACCGTGCCGGCATGCCGCGCACGCACTTCATCAAGGTCTTCCCAGGCAACGAAACCAACCTGCAGTGGGTGGTGGACGAAGTCGCCGCTGGCCATCCGTACGCCGAGACGCTGGAACGCCAGATTCCCGCCGTGCAGGAATTGCAGCAAAAGCTGATCGACCTGCAGACGCGCGTCGTGCTGCCGCTGAAAGACCTGAAAGACGTCAACAAGCGTATGGCCACCGGCGAAGCCAAGGCTCGCAAGGCCAAGCGCGAAATGACCGAGGCCAACCTGCGCCTGGTGATCTCGATCGCCAAGAAGTATACGAACCGTGGCCTGCAGTTCCTGGATCTGATCCAGGAAGGCAACATCGGCTTGATGAAGGCCGTGGACAAGTTCGAATACCGCCGCGGCTACAAGTTCTCGACGTACGCCACGTGGTGGATCCGTCAGGCCATCACGCGTTCGATCGCCGACCAGGCGCGTACCATCCGTATCCCGGTTCACATGATCGAAACGATCAACAAGATGAACCGGATCAGCCGTCAGATTCTGCAGGAAACCGGTGCCGAGCCGGATCCCGCGACCCTGGCGCAGAAGATGGACATGCCGGAAGACAAGATCCGCAAGATCCTGAAGATCGCGAAGGAACCGATCTCCATGGAAACGCCGATTGGTGACGACGATGACTCGCACCTGGGCGATTTCATCGAAGACACGTCCACCCTGGCACCTTCGGACGCGGCTCTGCACGGCTCCATGCGTGATGTGGTCAAGGAAGTGCTAGACTCTCTCACCCCGCGTGAAGCCAAGGTTCTGCGTATGCGTTTCGGCATCGAAATGAGCACCGACCAGACCCTGGAAGAAGTGGGCAAGCAATTCGACGTCACGCGTGAGCGCATTCGCCAAATAGAGGCTAAAGCACTGCGCAAGCTGCGTCACCCCAGCCGGGCCGATAAGCTGAAGAGCTTCCTGGAAGGGCAGTAATCGTTTCCTGGGCCTCTAGCTCATGCCTGGTTAGAGCAGCGGACTCATAATCCGTTGGTGCCGAGTTCGACTCTCGGGGGGCCTACCAAAGAAATCCTGAGAAATCAGGTGCCTACAGCCGCCAGCAATGGCGGCTGTTTCGTTTCCGGCGTCTGGTGTGACCGAAACTTGAGGCGTTTACCGGACAGGATGTACAGGTGAGCGCTTTCGGCGTCTATGAAGTGCTTCGCATACCGGACCGCAGTGTCGCTTTCCCAGTGGATGGCTGCTCCCGGAATCCGGGTTCGCCCACACCGCAATTTCGATTCCCCGGTCTGACACCTTCCATATTCTCGTGAGCCGAGAATGTGGAAGGAAAGACGCTGGCGTCATTGGACCGTCCCGTAAGAGAGATTCAGCCTTGCCATACCTTCTCGGAGGGTACGATGAGGAACAACAGGGGGGTATGACATGAAAGAGATTTCCGTTGTTTGCTCGTTTCATGGCTGGACATACGTCATTGGCGTTTCGCGGTCGCTTGGTGGGGTTGGGTGGGGTGTGTTCATCAGCGACATTTCAGGGCCCGACGCTCAGCGAATGGACGACATCGATGACACAGACAATTCCTACGAGAGTCCGGACGAGGCCATTGCATGCGCGAATTCGCTGATAAGGGATGCAATTCAGAGAGGAGTCCCACCAAATGACGACTAGTACTTTGCCGCCTTCTGTTGGAGGATAGTGAGTTTGGGAGCCCACATAAGCCTCGTCTTGGTTTAACTAACGCGCCAATACTGCCATCCATGTCTGAGCGACCTTCCAACGGAAGGGGCCATGCCCTTGTTTCAGGGCGAACGCTCAATTGGAATGCCGATCAAAAACGACTTTCAGGAATTCGTTAGAATCGGCTCGACATTTAATAGGAAAGAGGCGGCATGCTTAAAAGATGTGTGATGGCTTTTACGGCGGCGTTGGTCTTTTCCACAGGACATGCGGCACCCCTATCAGCGGAGAGTCTGGAAGAGTGCAAAGGCATTTCGAAAATTGCCCGGTCCTTGATGAAGCTGAGACAAGATGGAGTGCCTATGTCGGAGCTTATGGAATTTGCTACGGCCGAAAAGTACCCCTACTATTTGCAAGGCCTTTTTCAGATTCTTGTGGAACTCGCGTTCGAACGTCCGCAATATGCCACGGAGGAAGCGAGGTCGCGATCGGTTTCGGAGTTTGATGCCTTTGCGTACAAGGGGTGCTTGAAGAACATCAAAGAAGGTACTGCCGCTTCGGAGTAGTGGCGGGCTTTCAATTTTCGTTTGAAAGTGCTTCCTCTTCTGAAACATGTAAAGCGGGCGTCCATTCAGAGATACTGGGACTCTCCATCACCGCTTGGATCCAGGCAGTAAGCGATCTCGGATACCAGGACACCACCGCAGGGTTTTCATGCGGGCTTAGGCGTCTAACTACCGTGCCGCTATCGGGTGCAGCATTGCGCTAGAAGCCGCGGGATCTTCCGAAGACAAAGGCACCATGAGCAAACAAAAAATCGTTTCCATTGCTATTTTGAAGGCGAAGCCCGGAAAGGCAGAGACGCTGAAATCAATGCTGCTTGCATTGATAGAACCGACGCGCGCGGAGCCAGGGAATCTGGACTATGTCCTATTCGAGCTAACGGACGAACCAGGAACGTTCTATATGCGCGAAGCTTTCGTGGATAAGGACGCCCTGGATGCTCACTTCGCGACAGCCTACTTTCAAGCCTTTGAGGCCCAGATGGACAGCGTTCTTGCGGAACCAATTCGATTGCAGTTCCTGACGCAAGTGTCTTCCTGACGCGGCTTTCTGCGTTGTCCTTGGAAAGAACTGGAATACGGAAGGGCATCTTTGCGAACCCTTACATTGCTGTTACGAATAAGCAGCTAGGATTTCGATATTCGAAAATTGGATGCATAGTATGAATAGCGAGAAACCGTCGCCCGAGCCGAACAAGCGGCGCTGGCCATTCGGATATGGCGAGGAACGGGAATGCAAGGTGGCTGCCAACGTTTGAAAGAACGTCGGTGCCGTCGCGGTGACGCCTAACGAGGCGCCATTCCTTTGCTTAGCCTGACCGGCGCTTCCAGCAGCGAGGCCGTTATTCCGTCCCGTTCGTGGACACAGGGCTCTTCCCGCAAGCCCTTCATGAAATCATCATAGAGTTCACCCGTCACGCCGGCTGGCCGCTTCAAGTCGGCGGAGAGCTGATAGGCGCGCAGCAGCACGGACCGCAGCCGTTTGACCTCCCATAGCAAAGAGATGACGTCGGCGTTCCAGGGCTGGCGCTCGCGGATGTTGCGCAGGTCGGCGTGGGTGAGGGGGGCTTTGAACGGCATGATGGAAGACACTGTTTGTATATACAGTATATTCCACAAAAAAACGAGGCCATTCCTTTTCCTTTGGGGGGCGGTAGGCAGGGCGATAGCGCCTGTCAGCCGTCCGTTGGCATTCGCGCAGTACGACCGAGCAAGCGGGATGCGGCCAGCGGCAATAGCTTGTTCTCGATGACCCAGATGTTGGCCATCGGGTTGGGCGTAACGATAGGTGGGGACTGGTCGGCATTTCGGCACGCTGAAGCGGCGAGCGGACCCCGGCGCGGACGGAAGCGGGGAATGCACCGAATAAGCGCTCAAGCTGCGCGCCAAAGCCCGCGCAGAAATGGAAGAGCGCCCCAGCTCTAGATGAGTCTGGGGCGCTCCTGCCCGGCTTCGCACGCGATGGGTGTCAGACAGCCCGGCAACTCCAATCTACTGCCGGGGTAGGGCCTCGGCAATAGGGAAAACCCTGAAAATTAGCGGGTTACAAGATTTCCCCGGCTGCCGTTTTCCCAGGGCTCGGCGTGGCAGGAAGTCGCGCGGCCGGGCTTTCCTTGGCGCCTGGGACGCGCTATTCAGGCGTGTCAATGCACCTGTGCCCATTTTGCCCGCCTCGGCATCTGCGAATTGTCGTCCCTGCCTGCCACGCCGACACTGAATCCCACATTCATTGCATCGGAGAGCAGACATGTGGGGCATTCGTAAGCGTCAGTTGGGCCAAGGCATGACCGAGTACATCGTGGTCGTCGCGCTGGTCGCGGTGGCCGCAATTGCCGTCTATCAGTATTTCGGGCAAGTCGTGCGTTCCCAAACCGCCGCCATGGCCCGCGAACTCGCGGGCGAAGACGGCAGCACGCAGAGCCGCGCGGCGCAGCAGGCGGCGCAGAAGGCCGCGGCTCAGACCAAGGCACGTTCGCTCAAGTCCTTTACCGGCAACGCGGCGGATGCGAAGTGACGCTGCCAAGGCGTACGCAAGCCGTCCGTCAGCATGGCCAAGCGTTGGTCTTGGGCATGCTGATCGTGGCGGTCGCCGTGGTGTCCCTGGTTGTGCTTTACAACCTGGGCCAAACGGTCGAAGGCCGGGTCCGGCTGACGCACGCCGCCGATGCGGCCGCCTATAGCGGCGCGCTTGAACAAGCGCGCACGCTGAACGCCATCGCCTATGTCAACCGGACGCAGATCGCCCATCAGGTTGCGATGGCGCATCTGGTGACGCTGGCGGCGTCCGCGCAGTACGGCCGCACGCTGCAGTCGCAGCGCAACCGCGGCAATCCTCCCGTCAGCTTGATCGCGATGTTGTTTGGCCCCGACATGGGGCTGGCCTATCGGGCAGGCCAGGCGCTGCCCGACGCCGAGGCACGGCTGGCCGGCGCCTTCGCGCGACATGATCGTGTTGTGTATCAGGTGCTTGAAAAGGCTGCGGCGTCCGCCATGACGGAATTGCCTGCGTCCCGCGACCGCGTCATGCGCAAGGTGCTTGCCGCCAATTTCTCGGAAGACGGCTCGGAGGCAAGCGCGGGCGCGAAGGGATTGACGTTGCAGATGCTGTCGGATGCATGGCCGGGATTCATCGAACGCAGCGCCGCTACGCGCCAATCTGGCCTGCGGCCAGCGGTCGAGCAGGCGGCTGAGCGTTACGGGTTCCTGAAGAAAAGGAATTACACGCGACGCAATCCATGGCTTGTCAGTACCCGCTGCCCGTTCTTTCGGCACGAACTGCGTCGTCGTGGATCGACCTGGCTTGGGCCGGATGGCCGGTGGGGGGCCTTGGACACGCAGTCATTCCATGCGCTGCGGTCCAATCGCTGGATAGGTTGCTATTACCGCGAGTACGCAATGGGTTGGGGCACCGCGCAAGGCCAGAAGAGCAAGGCGCCTGAAGGCGTGGAATACGTCGAAGAACCGCCCGTGGATTTTTCGCAGGCAGACTTCTGGCGGTGGGTGGAGCAATCGACGTCGTGGGACCTCGTCAGCGGCTTCACGAATCCGATGGCCAATTCGTACGCGATGGCATCCGCGCAGCGATGGCCGGGCGGCGGGCTGCCCGTTTTTCGAGAGGTCGCCGCCTCGCGCATGGGAGAGTCTTTGCGTTTTGCGGTCGGGGTGAGCCTTGCGGGTGCCGTGTTGAAAACCACGGACGCGGACAGCGCGCTGTCCCCGCCAGCCAGTCTGTTCCGATACGCCGGTGTGGGGCAGGCAGGCGCCATCACGGTCACCAGCGCCGCAGAGACCTATTTCCTGCGGCCCGAACAACGCGCGGATGGGCGCGGCGAATTCGCCACGCTGTTTCGGCCGTACTGGCAAGCGCGTTTATCCGCTGTCAATTCCCAGGAAGCCTTGCTTGCCAGGAGATCCCCATGACCATGATGCGGATGAGGAAACGGCACATCGTTCGTCAGCAAGGCCAGGCGATGTTGGAAGCACTGTTGCTGCTGCCGCTGATGGCGCTGATGGTCTGGGCCGTGGCTGGCATCGGTGGCCTGCAATTTTCAGCGCAGCAGATGTCCCAGGCCAGCCGCAAGGCGGTGATGTCCGGAGCGCTGGGGCAGCCGCTGGCGCCTTCGTGGTCGCGCGCGGCTACGGTGCTGACGAAGCAGGGCAAGCCGTTGCGGGGTATCGCGACGCCCGGCCTGAGCGCTTTGCAGGATGAGTGGTTTGGCGTGGGATTGCAGTTGTTGACGGTGCAAGCACAAGCGGTACCGCTGCGCGTGGATGCCCCGCTTGCACTCCGGATCATCCGCCAGACGCGGGTGGCGATTGGCGCCGGGTATGCCGATGGGGATGCCGATGCGCGTCGTCGGATCGCCAATGCGCCCACGGCATGGCGGCAGGTTGAACGCGGGTCGCTGACGCAGGCGCGTCGGGTGGGGGCGCTAGTGCAACGCATGGACGGTCCGTGGGGCAGGCCTTCGGTGTCGACGGACTGGCTGTCGGCGTGGGAAGACCTGGTGCCTGCGGACAGGTTGGGCAGACGTGGGGGGAAGAATCGATGAACGCGTACATGCTTGCGTGCTTGCTGCGGAAGCGGCGCGCCTTTGCTGGTTCGTGCCGGTTGATGCTGGCCGGCGGTTGGATGGCGTGTGCAACGGGGCTGATAGCCGCGCCGGCCTCGGATGATCGAGCGTTGCCAAAGTCCAAGATGTCGTCACTGAACCGGCTGCAGTTTCCCGATGGCGCGCGCCATGCGCTGCTGGCCGATCGCTTGTGGCTGTATGGCCAACCGGCCGAGGTTCTTGTGTTTGACGTGCCGATGAAAGCGCCGGACCTGATTCGCCATCTGTCGCGGCAGCAGTCCGCATTGGTGGATTTGAACGTGCTGCCCGGGCAGTTGATCCTTTCCGGCACGATCGGCGACGAGCAGTGGGTGGTGCAGATGGAGGACGCCGGTGCTGGGCGCACGGTAGGCAGTATTTCCACGCTGCGCCTTGTGGCGGCATCTCAGGCATCGTTGCGGGAATCGCCCGAGCCCGCGTGGTTGCCGGAAGGTTCACGCTTGCGGCTGGATTTAGCCGTCATGGACGAAGGCGTCCGGGTGACCGAACGGATCTGGCAGCATGCGTTCACGCCAGCGCGGATGATATCCGTGCTGGATGCGCGCCTATTGCAGAATGGATGGCGGCGTCAGGCCGGCGACGGTAAGGCGCAGGCCTGGGCGCGGGGCCGCCACCATCTGCGGATTTCCGTGGCGCCGCTGGATTCCGGCAGCGGCCTGCGCGTCAGGGGATGGGCGTCATGAAGGCCTTGATCATTCACGGCGTGCAGCGCTTGCGCCGCGTGGGCGTCTATGGCCTGGCGTTGACGGCGGGCCTGGTGTCGGCGTGGGCCGTGCGCGAGCATGTGCAGCAACGCGTGCAGGCGCTGGAGGCGCAAGCCCGTACCCCTGTCGTGGAACGCTTGGTGGCTGCCTATGACTTGCCTGCGGGCACGCGGCTGGAAGACATGCATCTGGCCGTGCGCGAAATCCCCGTGCAGTGGGCCTCCAGCGCCAGTCTGGATCCGTTGGATCTAAGCAGCCTGCTGGGGGCGACCCTGGCGGCGGACGTGGCGCACGGGGAACCCCTCTTGAAGACGCACCTGACCTTCACCCCTCCGGCGCCCGCGTTGGCGTCGAGGCTTCGGTCTGGCCAACGGGCGCTTACCGTCGCCGCAGGCGATCTCGGAGGGTTGGCCGAGATGCTGCGCGCCGGCGATTTGATCGATATCTACGTGAGTTTTTCACATCGCCAGCGCGAGCTCACCGTTCCGTTGTTGCAAGGCATGCGAGTGCTGACCGTGGGGGCAGAGGCCGATCCCGACGGCGTGGGCGTGGGCAACATCACGCTGGCTGCCGAGCCGGACGAAGCGGTGCGTTTCATCGCGGCCAGGCAGGCGGGCTCGCTGACGGCAATGCTGCGGCACCGTGATGATGCGGCTGCCGTGAAGGCGTCGGCCCAGACGGATCTGGCGTCCCTTGTTGGTCTGGATGCCGAGCCCGAGCCGACTCCTGGCGTGAGCATCCTTTACGGAGACCGGGTGGATGCGCAAGCTCTTGTCGTTCCCCAAGGTCATGCCGCGATGACCACCTTCGAGACGGGGCGGCCATGAGACGTATCGTGTTGATCCTTGGCGCGATGGGCTTGTGTTTGTGGGCGCCCGCCGCGTGGGCCGAGATGGAAGTGCTGCAACTCCAAGTGGGCGAGACGCGCGTGCTACCGCATCCCGGCGTGAAAAGGGTGGCTATTGGCAACGGGCAGGTGCTGAGCGCCGTGGCGGCGGAAGGCCGTGATGTTGTGATTTTTGCCCGCGCGGAAGGCATCTCTTCGGTACACGTCTGGAGCGCGAAGGGGCGGCCGGCCGCCTACGAAATGCGGGTCGTCGCTGCGGGCGCACCGCGCTTGCGCGCGGAAGTCGAGGCCCTGCTTGCCCGAATCCCGGGCGCGCGCAGCACTAGTGTGGGCGAACGCATCTTGATCGAAGGCGACGATCTGTCCGATGACGACAGGTCCCGTATTGCCGCCCTGGCTGAACGGTACCCCGCAGTGCTCGACTTCACCGGGCAAGTGGGCTGGGACCGCATGGTGTTGCTGGATGTGCAGGTGGTCGAGATTCCCACCTCAAGGCTGCGTGAATTCGGCGTGCGCTGGGATGGCATGACGCAAGGGGGGATAAACGCGGGCCTGGCGTGGGACGGGGGAGCGCTGGGCAGGATGACCCGGCCCGGAGAATCGGTGATCGAGACCGCAGGGCCGGTATCGTCGGCTGCGGGCTATTTCGGTGTTAATGCGTTGTTGTCCGCGCGAATCGCCGCACTGGCGCAAACCGGCGAGGCCGTGATGTTGGCCCAACCGCAACTGCTTGCGCGCAGCGGTTCCAGCGCGACATTCCTGGCTGGCGGGGAAGTGCCTTACGTGTCGACCGATTCGCGCGGCAATCCCACGACGTTGTTCAAACCGTATGGCGTGTCGCTCAACATCACGCCGCGCATCGACCGCAATGGGGTAATCCGTTCGTTGATCGAAGTGGAAGCCAGTTCGGTGGATGCCTCGCTTAGCGTGGCCGGCGGTCCGGCGTTGCGCACCCGGCGCGCATCCACCGAATTCAACGTGCGCTCGGGCAATACGCTGGTCATCGGCGGGTTTCTATCCAGGGAGCAAGGGGAAGAAGTCAGCGGTTTGCCTTGGCTGCAGAACATTCCCATCCTGGGGGCGCTGTTTGCGTCGCGCCGCTATCAACAGCGAGAAACTGAATTGGCGATTTTCGTGACGCCAAAGATCGTGTCGCAAAGTGAACCTGCCATGGCGGACCGGATACGGCGTGGGCGCGACGTGCTGAACGCCACATTCCCCGAGCCGCCCCGTTTGGGCACCGCGGTGCCATTGGCAACGGGAGGTTGGGATCCTTATTCGGGGGCCGGCTCCCAATGGGCGGCCGGCGACGACGTGACTCAGGCCCTGTTTCGGGAGTAAGACAATGCTTGATATTGAGATGACTTTCGAGGACGCGGGTGTTCGCCGCCTGGCGGCTGCGGCGCCGGTATTGATCGGACGGAGCGCGCAGTGCGACCTGCGTATCGCGAACTGGCGGGTCGGCAGGCAGCATGCTCGCCTGTCGCGCGAGGATGCCGATATTGTCCTTGAGGACCTGGGCACGCTAGCCGGCACGATGGTGAATGGCGTCAGGGTAGTGCGACATGCGCCGGTGCTGCCTGATGACGACATTCTGATCGGCCCCTGCCGTCTCAGGGTGCAATGGGACTCGTCCAGTGCCGCACCCACGACCAATGCTCAGGCGCACGAGGCCGCCGAGTCCGTGGCGGCCAGTCCTGCGTCCGTCTCGGTGTTGCCGCACGCACCAAGGATCGCGCAGCCGGTGGCGCCTCAACGGCTTCAGGAACGCCGACGATTGCACGCGGCGCTGCTTGATGGGCTGGACCTGCGCCGACGCGATGTGGCTGGCATGAGCGATGGCACATTGCGTGCGGAAGCGGAACGTCTGCTGACCCAGATCGTTGCCACGGATCCTGACTTGTCCTCCGATGTGGACAGGGCCGCCCTGTGCCGCGAGGTGCTGGATGAAGCCGTTGGCCTGGGGCCACTGGAGCCCTTGCTGGCGGCGCCCGACATTACCGAAATCATGGTCAATCGCTATGACGAGATCTACGTCGAACGTGCCGGCAGGCTGTGGCGGCATCCTGCGGCCTTCACCAGCGAGCAATCCGTGCGTTGGGTGATCGAACGCATCGTGACGCCGCTGGGCAGGCGCATCGACGAGAGTTCGCCCATGGTCGACGCCCGTCTGCCCGACGGCTCGCGCGTGCACGCCATCATTCCGCCTGTCGCCATGAAAGGAGCAAGCCTGACCATCCGAAAATTCCCGCAGCGACGGCCCAAGATGGCCGATCTGATCGCCGCGTCTTCGTTAAGCGACGGCATGGCGCAGTTTCTGGCGGTATGCGTCCGGATGCGTAAAAGCCTGGTGGTATCGGGCGGGACCGGGTCCGGCAAGACGACGTTGCTGAACATCCTTTCAAACGAGATTCCGGACGGCGAACGCGTCGTCACGATCGAAGACGCGGCAGAGCTGCGGCTGAATCATGATCACTTGGTTGCGCTGGAGGCCCGCCCCGCCAACCAGGAGGGCAGAGGGCACATCGATATCCGCGAACTGGTGCGCAACGCGCTACGCATGCGGCCCGACCGGATCGTCGTCGGCGAGTGTCGGGGGGCCGAGGCGTTCGACATGTTGACGGCCATGAATACCGGGCATGAAGGCTCCTTGACGACGCTGCATGCGAATTCCCCTCGGGATGCGCTGGGCCGGCTGGAGTCCATGATCTTGATGGCTGGCCTGGACCTGCCATTGTCGGCTGTGCGCGAGCACATTGCCGCCAGCGTGGATCTGGTGGTGCAGCAAGCCCGGTTGACGGACGGCCGCCGGGTGGTGATGTCGATCGTTGAAGTCGTGGGCATGGAAAGCGGGCGCATCCAGCTGTTGGAGTTGTTCCGGTACGACCGCGTGGCAGGCTTTTTAGGGTGTGGCGCCTTGCCCAGCTTCGCGCGGGAATGGAACGATGAAGGCGTGCCGCTGGACCCTGCCTGGTTTGCGGAAACCGGCGGTGCTCGTCCCGGCCCGGCGAGTGTTGCACAGAGCTTGTCATGATTTGGCTGGCGGCGGCGGGGGCGATGTGCTGCGTGGTGATTCTTGCCTGGCATGCCCAGGGCTGGTTCGCGCCGGCCTTGCGCCGGTACCGCGAGTTCTATACCCAGGACGCCGGCGTTCGCCTGAGCGAAGTGTTCCTGTTCATCGATCCGGCGCAGCTGTGGGCGGCGGCCGTCGCCTGTGCCGTGCTGGCGGCGGGACTGGCGCTGTCCGTATCCGGCAGCGGCGTCGTGGCGGCCCTGTCGGCGGGACTTGCGTCCCGCGTGCCCCGCTGGACGGTCGATCGGCTACGGCGCAGGCGGGCAGACCGCTTCGAGCAACAGCTGCCGATGGCGTTGTTGATGCTGGCGTCGGCATTGCGTGCGGGGGTTGCGCTGGCGACCGGGTTGCGGCACATCGTGGAGCAGAGCGGCGCACCGTTGGCGCAAGAATTCGGCCTGATGCTTCGGGAACAACGCATGGGGGTGCCGTGGGATACCGCGCTAGAGAACCTGCATGCCCGGATGCCGGCGGATTCCACCTCGTTGGTGGTCGCCGCCATGCGTATTGCCGCGCAGACCGGGGGCAATCTGGCCGAGGCGCTGGAGAGCATCGCGCAGACTTTGCGGGCGCAGCTGCAATTGCAGGCGAAGTTACGGGCACTGACGTCCCAAGGCCGCTTGCAAGCCTGGATTGTCGGTGCGCTGCCATTGCTGCTGCTTGCCGTGCTGGACAGGCTGGAGCCAGAGATCATGCGGCTGTTGTGGCATACGCCGATGGGGTGGGGCGTGCTGGCCATCATCGCGGTGCTAGAAACCGCGGGAGTGGTGCTGATCCGGCGCATCATCCGGATCGATCTTTGACCCGGTGTGCGGTCCGATTCACGTGTTGAACATGAAAGCGAGGCCAAGATGTGGCTGCAATTGGGCATGTTGACGACGGCCCTGGGCGTTGGCGGGTTGGCGTGGTTTGCATTGCGCCCGTTGTTGCGGGACAAGCAGGTCGCCGCCGCCTCGTTGCCGTGGTGGTGGCGGGCCGCCTGGCCCTGGGTGTCGGCGGTTGCCCCTTGGGTGGGGCCCCTGTGTTCCTGGCGCTTGCGCATCCGGCTGACACGGGCGATCGAGCAAGCCGCGTTGCCGGCAGGCGTCAGCTACGCCCACATGGCGGCGTTGTCCGCAAGCGCTGCCGGGGGGGCGGGAGGCCTTGCCGCGGCGGTTGCGGCACTTGCCGACCCCGCACCGTCCGTCTGGGCCTCCTGGATGATTGCGGCGGCCTTGGCAGCCGGGGTGGCCCCGGCGCTATGGCTGCGCACCCTGGGCGAAAAGCGCCGTCGCAGCATAGAAAGGGATTTGCCCTTCGTTTTCGACATGATGACGTTGTGCGTGGAGGCAGGCTTGAGCGTGCAGGGCGCCCTGCAACTGGCAGCGCAAAGCGGGCCGCCAGGCGCGTTGCGCGACGGCTTGGCGGACGCGTTGGCGGAGATGCGGGCAGGCGTCTCAAGAACCGCGGCGATCAAGGCATTGGCCGACCGCTGCAATAGCCCGTTGGCGCGAAATTGGGCCGCAGCCTTGGCGCAGGCGGAATCGCTTGGCATCAGTCTGGGGCCGGTATTGCGTGCCCAGGCCGCGCAATGCCGTAGCGACCGTCATGTTCGGGCGGAGCAATTGGCCATGCAGGCCCCAGTGAAGATGCTGCTGCCCCTGATCGGTTGCATATTTCCCTGCACCTTCATCGTGCTGGCGTTCCCGATCGCTGTCCAACTGCTTCAAAGCGTGCAATGAACCGTCGCCCGTCGTTGCCGGTAGACCGTTTCAGGTTGGTGCGCGTGTCGACCTGGTGCGGCCGGATGCGTGGTTTGCTGGGGCGCCGGCCGCCTGGGCGGCGGTCCGGCATTTTGCTGATGCCCTGCGCCAGCGTGCATACCTTTGGTATGCGCTACGCCATCGACGTGGCGTTCGTGGCGCCGGACATGCGGGTGATCGGGGTGCGCAGGGCGTTGAAGCCCTGCCGCATTGCCCTATGCTTCGGCGCTGTGGCCGTTGTCGAGATGCGAGCTGGCGCGATCGATGCCAAATACGGAGGTATAGGCAGGATAGAAGCTGCAATACAGAACGCCGCCCGCCGCGATGTTGAACGGAATTTGCAGCGTGCCGGCGAACTGGGGCGATAGGCCCATCGTGACCAGCAAGCCCGCGCACAGGTCGATGAACAGGAACACCAGGGCCCAGGTGGCGCCGTACACCAGGAAGGGCCACTTATTGCGCCAGCAGGCGATACCCGAGAAGAACAGGGCCTGGACCAGGCGCAGGCCATGCCAGGCCACCAGCACCGGCGCGTGCCAGAACAACGCGGCGATCACGACATAGATGATGGCGAAGATGGTCAACGGAACGCGCATGGCCATCAGGATGGGGTCCAGCGAACGTTCGACCGAAGCGATGCGATAGGCTTCCGCCATCGAGTCCATGAAGGGCAGGAAGGTCAGCAGGCCGGCCACCATGCTCAGCCCCGCATACAGCAGGCCCATCAGGAACAACTTCCTGAACACCCCGGGCTGCTTGAGGGGCTTGCCCCACATGGATGGCAGCATGACGCGGTCGGCGTCCACGTGCTTGCACGCCGAAAGCGTCATGAGGGTGATGATCGGCATCAGCGCCACGACCAGGATCGGTCCGACGGGAGGAGTCGCGCTGGCGAAGACGACCAAAAGGCTGATGAACATGGCCCAGGTGAACATGGCCAGAGGTTGTTTGCGGAACAGACGGAAGCCGTCTCGAACCCAATGCCAGCCGGATGTCGCGGGTAGGAATGCTGCTTGCATGGCTCTCTAAAGGGGTGATCTCTCAAAAGGGACGCGCTAACCCCATTATGGGGGGCATAACGGTTACGGCAATATTGGCAAGCCCGGGCGGTGGCGCGCTTGCAACACTCTTTCGAAGTGCCGCGGATCGTGGGGCTTGAGCGTCTGGGCCGGCCGGGGCAGGAAAAAGTCGTACAGGCGGGATATCCAGAAGCGCAGCGCGGCACCACGCAGCATCACCGGCCAGACCTCGCGTTCAGCGTCGGTGAACGGACGTACGCGGGCGTAGGCGGCCAGCCAGGACTGCACCAGTTCGGGGACGAATTCCCCGGTGTCGCGGTCGATGCACCAGTCATTGACGCTGACCGCCACGTCGAACAGCCACGTGTCGCAACCGGCGAAATAGAAATCGATGATGCCGCCCATCAGCGGATCTTCGAATGTGCCGGCGAACAGCACGTTGTCCCGGAAGAGGTCGCAATGGGCCGGGCCGGTCTGCAATGCCTGCCAGGTGGGTGTAGCTGCCGCCGCTTCCTGGGCGGCCAGTTCCGACTGCAGCAATCCGGCTTGGCCGGCGTCCAGGAAAGGCATGACCTTGGGGGCTGTTTCCAGCCACCAGGACAGGCCGCGCAGATTGGGCTGGTGGATCGGGAAGTCCTGGGCGGCCAGATGGGCGCGGGCCAGGGTGGCGCCGGCCAGGGCGCAATGGGCGGCGCCCGGAGCGGGTTCGTAGCCCCCCGGCAGGCGGGAAACGATGGCGCAGGGCTTGCCGTGCAGCGCCGTCAAGCGGGTGCCGTCACGCAGGTTCTGCGGTTGCGGCACCGGGATGCCGCGCTGGGCCAGGTGATACATCAGTTCGATGTAGAACGGCAATTGCGCCTGCGTCAGGACCTCGAACAGGGTCAGGACGTATTCGCCCCGCGTGGTGTACAGAAAGTAATTGGTGTTCTCGATACCGGCCGTAATCCCCCGCAGCGAAACCAGCTCGCCCAGGTCGAATTGCGCCAGAAGGGCGCGCGCGTCGTCGTCGGATACGGGAGTGAATACGGCCATTGATATAGAGGGGGTAGGGAGTTAACGGACGCTCGGCCATGCGTGTGCGGCGGCGGCGGCGCAATTTTAGACCACATAGCGGGCGGGATTGGGATGATCGGCCGACGGCGCGCGTGCGCCCCTGCCGGACATAATGCCGCTAAGCCCGTAAAATACCGCATCCCCTTGTTTTGTAGAGTGATTCTTGGACTCCCCCGACTGGCGGCTGTGCGTCGCCCCGATGATTGACGTGACTGATCGCCATTGCCGCTATTTCCACCGGCTGCTGGCGCCTCGCGCACGCTTGTATACGGAAATGATCACCACGGGCGCGCTGCTGCACGGCAGCGTGTCGCGCCATCTGGATTTCGACGAAGCCGAGCACCCTGTGGCCCTGCAGTTGGGCGGCAGCGAACCCGACGCGTTGGCGCACGCCGCCAAGCTGGGTCGGCAATGGGGCTACGACGAGATCAACCTGAACTGCGGCTGTCCGTCGGAACGCGTGCAGAAGGGGGCTTTTGGGGCATGCCTGATGGCGGAACCGGCGCTGGTGGCTGATTGCATGAAAGCCATGCAGGATGCCGTGGACGTTCCTGTCACGGTCAAGCACCGCCTGGGGTTGGACTACGAGGAATCCTACGCGTTCGTCCGGGATTTCGTCGGCAAGATCTACGACACCGGGTGCCGGGTTTTTATTGCCCATGCCCGCAATGCGGTGCTCAAGGGCTTGTCGCCCAAGGACAACCGTGAAATTCCGCCGCTGCGGTATGACGTGGTCAAGCAGCTGAAACTGGACTTCCCGGATTGCACGTTCGTGCTGAACGGCGGGCTTGCCGATGCCGAGCAATCCGTCCGTGCCGCGGACGAGTTCGATGGCGTGATGCTGGGCCGGGCGGCCTGGCATACGCCGCGCGTGCTGTCAGAGGTGTCGTTGCAACTGTGGCCGTCCGTGCGGCTGCCCAGCGACGCGCAAGTGGTGGATGCAATGACCGAATACGCCGCGCGCCAAGTGGCCAAGGGCGTGCCGTTGCGGGTGATGACGCGGCCGATGTTGGGTCTGGTGAACGGGCAGTCGGGCGCTCGCCGTTGGCGCCGCATGCTGTCGGATCCGGCGCTGCTTGCCGCGAATAACCCCGAATTGATCTACGACGCCTGGCGCAGCCAGCGGCAGGCGCCGGAAATGCGCGGCGCCGCGTTCGAGGCGGCGCCGGCAGGGGTGTAAGCCAGAAAGGGGTGTAGGCCAGGAAGGGGATAAGCCTTATCGCGGCAGGCGCCGCGGGAAGCTGGCTGGCAGGGCGCTCAGGACTTGGCCGGTTCGGCGCTTTCCGTGGGCCAATCGCGAATGTAGGCCTTCAGCATGTTGTTTTCGAACTGCTGAGCCGCCACGATGGCCTGCGCCATGTCGTAGAACGAAATCACGCCCATCAGCGTCGGGCCATCCATGACGGGGATGTAGCGCGCATGCTTTTCCAACATCAGGCGCTGCACTTCGTCGGCGCTGGTGTTGGGCGACACGCTGACCGGTGCGTCATCCATGATGGAACGGATGGTGGTTTCTCCGGCGCCGCCATGGGCGTGCATGTGACGGATGATCTCGCGGAACGTGAGCATGCCGGTCAGGGTGCCGAATTCCATGATCACGAGCGAGCCAATGTCCTGCTCGCTCATGGTTTGCACGGCCTGGGACACAGGCATGTCCGGCGACGCCGTATAGAGCGTATCGCCCTTGACGCGCAAAATCTCGCTGACCTTCAACATCGGTTCCTCCTGGGCGGACTACGCCCGAATGCATTTGCTATTTCTTGTTCGCTTCCAATTGCAATATTGGAGCGACGCCATTTTCGGTATTCTGCGCTTCTCTGCACAGTTCTTCCAGCGTAGGCGTATTTTGCTGGGAAATCACGGCAGAAGCGACTCGCAATATCTCGGGGTCGTTGCGGACGCGAGGCTGATTGCGGTCGAGCAGGAAATGGTCTACGACCGGCGCCATCGACGTATCGCGCGCGTCGCAGGTCAATACCCAGTTGTCTTCGGGGGTGCGCGTCGCCAGACCCATGGTATTCAGTATTTCCAGCACCTCGTTCAATTCGTCTTGATGCAGGCGCAACTGCGAGGCCAGCTCATTCGCGGGCAGGCCAGGCGGTTTGGCGGATTGCACGCGGCGCAGGGCGCGCAGGGCATCCAGGGCGTCGACGAATTGCGCACCGGGATAGCGGTTGATTTCCCAGCGGCCAAGCCGGATCAGCGGTGCGCTGGAGGCCAGCGTGGCGCCCAGCAGCACCGCCAGCCAGGACAGGTATATCCACAGCAGGAAGATCGGCAGGGTGGCAAACGCCCCGTAGATAACGGTGTAGGTAGGGAACCGGGTCAGGTAATACGCAAACGCCGATTTCATGATTTCCAGGACGATGGCGGTCACGCAGCCGCCCACCAGCGCATCCCGCCATAGCACTTCGCGGTTGGGCACCACGACGAACAGGGCGGCAAAGCCCAGGGCAGTCAGGATCAGGGGGATGAAGGAAATGGCGACGCTGACGATTTCAGGCACGTCCGCCACCAGGCCCAGCGATTCGCGTGCCACGAAAGAGGTGGCCCACAGGCTGGCGCCCGCCAGGACCGGTCCCAGCGTGATGATGGCCCAGTACACCAGCGCCCGCTGCGGCAGAGGCCGCTGCCGCGAGACGTGCCAGATATCGTTGAAGGCCTGGTCGATCGTCATGATCAGCAGCAGCGATGTCACCAGCAGGAATGCCCCGCCTATCGCGGTCAGGCGCGATGCCTGGCGGGCGAACTGGTTCAGGTATTCCATGATGTTGTCCGAGACGGACGGCGGCATCAGGCTGTTGGTCAGGAAGTCTTCCAGGGCAAGGCGAAATTCCTGGAATACCGGAAACGCGGTGAACAGGGACAGCACCACGGCCAGCATGGGCACGATGGCCAGCACCGTGGTGAAAGTCAGGCTGGAGGCAACCTGAAGCAGCTTTTCTTCGTTGGCGCGTTGCACGGTGAACCGGACGACGCGTCCGGCCCTCACGGCCCATGAAGAGCGCGAGGTCGAGGGCTCGGTGGCCGCCGGCGTAGCGGCGGCGGGCTCGGCGGGGCGATTCATCAGGCGATAATAGCAGCATGAACCCTGAACTCAACCCCCGCTTGCGCCTGCTGGCCTCGGTTTCACTGTTCGCCCTGATCGTCCTGTGCGTCACCTGGGAAACCGTGGTGGCGCCTGTGCGGCCGGGCGGTTCCTGGATGCTGCTGAAAGCGCTGCCGCTGGCTTTTCCGCTGCGTGGCATCCTGCGGGGAAACCTCTATACCTATCAGTGGGCGTCGATGCTGTCGCTGCTGTATCTGATGGAAGGCGCGGTGCGGGCCATGTCCGATCCGGCCCCGCTCTCGGTGCTGATGGCGTGGGGCGAGATCGTCCTGTCGTCCATCTTCTTCCTTAGCGCCATTTTCTATGTGCGCCCCGCCAAGCGGGCCGCAAGGAGCCAACGCGCATGACCGCTCAATCCTTATCCGAACTGCACGTCGTCAATACGTTCGCCGCGTTGCCCGACGCGTTCTACACGCGGCTGACGCCGCAGGGGCTGAACCATCCGCGTCTGCTTCACGCCAACGCCGACGCAGCCGGGCTGATCGGCCTGGCCCCCTCGGTGTTGTCCACCCCGGAATTCCTGGCGGTGTTTTCGGGCTCGCAGCCCCTGCCGGGCGGGGATACGCTGGCAGCCGTCTACAGTGGGCACCAGTTCGGGGTGTGGGCCGGCCAGTTGGGTGATGGGCGCGCTCATTTGCTTGGCGAAGTCCAAGGGCCGGCCGGCGGCTGGGAGTTGCAATTGAAGGGGGCAGGCATGACCCCGTACTCGCGCATGGGCGACGGCCGGGCCGTGCTGCGGTCGTCGGTGCGCGAATATCTGGCCAGCGAAGCCATGCAGGGGCTGGGCATTCCCACGACGCGGGCGTTGGCGCTGGTGGTGTCCGACGATCCCGTCATGCGGGAAACGGTGGAGACCGCCGCTATCGTGACGCGAATGTCGCCCAGTTTCGTGCGGTTTGGCTCGTTCGAGCATTGGTCGTCGCGCCGCCAGCCCGAGTTATTGAAGACGCTGGCGGATTACGTTATCGACCGCTTCTACCCCGAGTGCCGGGAATCGCCCTCGGGCGAGCCTTTGACCGAAACCGCGCCCTATATCAATCTGCTGCGCGCCGTCACGCACCGTACCGCGCTGCTGATGGCGGACTGGCAGGCCGTGGGTTTCTGCCACGGCGTCATGAATACGGACAACATGTCCATATTGGGCCTGACGCTGGATTACGGTCCGTATGGATTCATGGACGGTTTTCGCCTGGGGCATGTTTGTAATCACTCGGATACGGAAGGGCGCTATTCCTGGAACCGGCAACCGTCGGTGGCGCTATGGAACCTGTACCGGCTGGGCGGCAGCCTGCATACGCTGGTGCAGGATGTCGAAGGCCTGCGCGCCGTGCTGGACGAATTCGAGGCGGTTTTCACCCGGGCGTTCCACGACCGGATGGGCGCAAAGCTGGGCCTGGCCGCCTGGCGTCCGGCCGATGAGGCGCTGCTGGACGACCTGCTCAAGCTGATGGACGCCAATCAGGCCGATTTCACCTTGTCGTGGCGGCGTCTGGCGGATGCCGTGCAGGGGCAACGTAACGCGTTCGAAGACCTGTTCATCGACCGGCCAGCTGCCGCCACCTGGCTGGACAAACTGCTGGCGCGTCAATCGCAGGACGGGCGCTCCGCGCAGGAGACTGCGCAGGCGATGAACCGCGTTAATCCGCTGTATGTCTTGCGCAACCACTTGGCGGAAGAGGCGATCCGGGCGGCCAAAACCGGTGACGTCGGCGAAATCGATACGCTGATGAAGCTGCTGCGCGCGCCTTTTACCGCGCAGCCCGGGTATGAACGCTATGCCGGACTGCCTCCGGATTGGGCCGGCAGCCTTGAAGTCAGTTGCTCGTCTTGACGACGTTTGACGCCAATCGCAAGAAAACGCATACCAAAATCTTGTGATTTACGTGAAAAAGCGATGAAAGAGAGTGAAATATCGCGGTTTTTTTCACTGCAATCATTCGTTTCCATTGTAAATCTCGTAAGATTGTGGCCTGCGGGACACTCAGGATGACATGCCGCATCCCTGGGGGCATTTGTCGACAATTTTCAATATAAAGCACTCTGAATATGCCTGGCGCAGATGGTTTGCTATGTATCGGTCTGCTCGAGGATGATGCCGACTTCCGGGAGGAGTTGGCATTAGGCTTGGGCGGCTACGGTTTTCGGGTAGCGTTTGCTTGTGACAATGCTGCGGCGTTTTATCGCCGCCTGCAGGAGCAGCCGTGCGACATCGTCATCCTGGATGCGCACCTACCCGGCGAAGACGGCTTTTCCGTGGCGACCCGGTTGCGGGCGTTGAGCCCGGTGGGCATCGTCATGCTGACTGGCCGCAGCGCCCTTGAAGACCGTGTGCGCGGCTTGGAAGGCGGGGCGGACGTCTATATGACCAAGCCCGTGGATCTGCTTGAGCTCAGTTCCGTCATTCGCAGCCTGGCCCGCCGCATGCGTCTGGCTAAGGCGCCCCGTCCGGCGGATGCGGAAACGCGCGCGTCGGCGGACAGCACATGGTCCTTGCAGGACGGCGGCTGGATACTGGTGGCCCCTGACGGCGCGTCTTTGCACCTGAGCGCCCAGGAACGCACCTTTTTGATGGCTTTGATGGATGCCGCCGGCAGCGCCGTCAGCCGTCAGGTGCTTGCCGAACTCTTCTTGCCGGACAGCCCGGGCGGCTTCGAACTGCGCCGTATCGACGTGCTGGTGAGCCGCCTGCGCGCCAAAGCGCAAAGCGCCGGCCTGAAACTGCCGGTGCTGTCGGTGCGCGGCCAAGGCTACGTCTTCGCCGCCTGATTCCTGACGGGGCTTCGCCTGCGCGGCTAGCTTGCCGCGGCTGAGGCTTCCGGGACCTGGGCTTCCGGGGCCTGGGCTGGCAGCGTGATGATGAAACGCGTGCCGACCCCCACCTGGCTTTGCATGGTCAGCGACCCGCCCTGGTTCTGGCAGATTCGGCGCGCCAGGTACAAGCCGATGCCCATGCCCTGGGTCTCGCGATGCGCCGAGCGCCGAAAATGGGGTTCGAAGATTCGCGCTTGTTCCTCTTCGCCAATACCCGGGCCGCGGTCGATGACGGCCAGCCAAACCATCGGAATGCCGTCGGGACAGGTCTGGCCTGTTTCGATTCTGACGGGCTGATTGGCCGGCGAATACTTGATTGCGTTGTGGATCAGGTTGCGCACCACCACGCTGGTCAGGGGGCGATCGCAATACGCGGGCAGGGCGCCGCCGGCCTGAATCATCAACGCATGGGCGGTATCCGGCTGCATCGCCGTTACGACATCGCGCGCAATCTCGGCAAGATCGGTTTGTTCACCGCGCGGGGTCCAGGCCTGCTCCTCCAGGCGATCCTGGTTCAGCAACTGGTCCATCAATTCAGTCATCCGGCCAACCGAACGGTGTATCCGGCCTAGCCGGTTATCGACGGCCTCGCCACTGTCGGACAGGATCATGTCCAGCGATTGGGCCGCCGCGCTGATGGTAGCCAGCGGCGCGCGCAATTCGTGGGAGATCAGCGCGTTCATCTGGCGCTGCGTGTCCAGCGCGCCAGCCAGTTCGGCCAGCCGCAACTCGCCTTGGGCCAGATGCTCGACATCGGCGGGATCATGCCCGGCGCGATGAGCGGAGGTTTGCGGGGAGGCATGGCGGGTCAGCGCCAGGCTGAAGAGCGCGCCCGCGACCAGCAGCAGGCGCGCCAGCTCGATCATCGTGTCGGCGGTATCGGCGCCGTTGGACCGCCAGGCATCGGCTCCCAGCATCCAGGCCGACGCCGCATACGTGGCGGCCAGCGCCATCGACAGCCCGCGGCGCGTTTTGCGCACCGCGGTGCGTGTAGCGAACCAGAGGGCCAGCGGCACGCTCAGCACGGCGCAAAACCCGGCGATCGCAGCCGGGAACGAGCCGTTTTCGGTTTCATACACGAAGATCAGCGCCAACGCCGCAATGGCTGCCAGCGCGACGCTCAGGCCGCGGTAGACCGCCGCCAGTTTCGCGGCGTATGGCAAATCCGAGAGCAGCGGTGCGGTCAAGGCCAGCAAGGCCGCGAAAGATCCCGCTTGCAACGCGCCGGGCGGTAGAAAATCGGGCGATGACCGGAACAGGCCTTCGATCAGCATGAAGACGACGCCGGCGCCATAGAGGGATTCGCGGGTGGCGCCCCAGGCGATGGCGCATGCCAGTCCGCCTGCGATGGCGGCGCCGGCTGTCAGCCCAAGCGGCATGTCTTCGGGGGAGACGTTCAGGCCCAATGCCAGGGCGGCGCCCGGCCAAAGGACGGCGCAGCACAGCGCGCATAGCAGCGCGCCCAACCGCGATGACACCGTTCGCGCACCGGTATTGGCGCGTCGCGCACGATGATGGCGAAAACGCCAGCGGGTGCGAAGAAACAATCCTTCCGTCAACTAGGAACCCATTGGTGATCCGGCGCGAGTTCGCGCTGATGCGAGAAGTTTACGACAGCCCCGCGTATCGCGCGGACGCCAAGACTTTCCAGAATGGCCTGGGTGGCCAAATCGGGCACGTCTTCGGCATAGACGGCCATGTCCAGGGTCGTGGCGGTGGCCACCACGGTGGCAGCCAGATGCTGGCTGCCGGGGCTGTGCAACAGACCGGTGATGAAACTGCCGCATAGCTTCAGGTACGACGCGGGATATTCGTGCAGATGTTCCATCGCACCGAATTGCTGCGGCAGCCGTGATATGCCCATCCGGGCGCCCGCCGCGGTGACGATGTCGCACAGTTGGCGCAAGTCCGCGCCTTGTTCAACCAGCCCGGCGGCATCGACTTCGACGATCAGGCGTTGGGTCAACACCGGACGATCGGCCAGCATCCTGCCGAGCCTGGACAGGAAGGATGTTTGCGCCAGCGACGCCAGCGATAGCGGAACAGTCAGTGCCCCGGTATGGGTGAACAGCCAATCCAGGCCCAGTCGGATGGCCTGGATGTCGCATTCGGCGGACAGGCCCAAGCGGACTGCGGGCGGCATGAAGATGGATGCCGGCACGGGATCTTCGCCCGACGCGTCATGCAGGGTCAGGCTGGCCTCGTGGTGCAGCAATGCGCCCGATACCGCGTGCAGCGGCTGGATCGATAGTGAAAAACGGTGTTGTTCCAGGGCGGTCGCCAAGGCGTCATGCCAACTGTATTCACCGATACGCGTGCTGTCGGCGGCCTGGCTTGCCGGGGTGATCTGGTCGTCGTCCGCGCTTTCGGCGCACATCAAGGCGTGGTCCAGCCGGGCCAGCGTATCGCTCATGTTGTCGCCGGGGGCGAAAGCGGTCATGGCCAGGGCCCACCGGCACCAGCCATACTTATCCATCGGCACGCGCAGCGATCGCAGTTCTCGGCGGACGCGCTCTGCCAGCAGGCTGGCCTGCGGCGCGGATGTGTGGGGCATCAACAGCGCGAAGTCCGACCCGCTGATGCGCGCAATCTGCGCCGACGGCCCCCCGAATTCCTCAATCAGTTTGCGCAAGCGGTCGGATGACGAACGCAGCCATTGATCCGTGAAGGCGCGCGACAAATGCCGATTGATCTCGGCCAGATCGCGCTGGCGGAACATCAGGATGTGGCCGCCGGCATCCGGCGCCTTGTCCGCCAACGCCGCCCTGAACTGATCGACGAAGTACTTGCGGTTGGGCAGGCGGGTAACGGTATCCCGGTAGATCTCGCTTTGCAGGGATTCGATCTTTGCGTTCTGTTCTTCGACGGTGGCAGCCACCCGGCGCTGCGCGTCGACCAGCGCCTGGTCCACGCCAGCCAATTCGCACGATCCTGTCAGCGCCGCGTGGTTGCCCGGGTCCAGCGCACGCACGCGCTCGCAAATGTCGCGCGACGTCCGGGTCTCGATCCAGCGCACCAGGTTCAGGGCGAATAGCGCCCAGAAGACGCCCGCCCCAAGCACCAGGCCCAGGATCCGCACGCCGCCTTGCCACAGCGTGTCGCGCGCCAACCGGGTGTCCGCCTGTACCGTGACGGTGCCTCGGGCGCTGCCGTCAGACGAGCCGAAGGGCCGCGACACCGCTGGCGCCTGCACGTTCAACCACGCGTTACGCCAATTTCCGTCTCGACCGGCGGCGTGTTGGCGCTTTTTGTATTCGGCGACAGTATTCCCCCCTTCATCCGTGATGCGCACGAGCGCATACAGCCCTTGTTCGAATAGCTCGTTCGCCAGGGTCGACCGGTCTGCCGGGCTGGACGTGGCGTGAGACAGCGCCCAGGCCAACGCGCTGGCGCCGCCTTCGCTTTGCTGCGTGACTTGCGCGCTGAGATAGCGATGAGCGGCAAGCATCCCCAGCGCTTGGGCGCCGAGCAGGATGAAGCCGATCAGAAGGGCTGTGCAAAAAAATAACCGGCGGAATGTCGACATGTGTTTGGGGTTCCCTTTTTGGACGGCATGCCTGCTCGCGGGGAGCGTTGCCGGGCGGCCGATGAAAGGGGACGTCGGGCAGCGAACGCGTCCAACGGGAAAAAGCCTGGATAAGAAACGTGACACACGTTACTAATACCTTAGTGGCGCCGCCTACACTGTAATTCGGCATGTCACAGAACGTACAGAATATTACGAAATTCACTACGACATCTGACGACCTGTGCAATTATTTCGATCGTGATAATTGCCCGCGTTGAGAACTATTGAGACAGGGCGTATTAATTTTTGGGCTTTGGCTGTCGTAGTAAGGGTAGGGCATGGATCTATGGACCGGCCAGGGAACGCTATCCAGGGACCGATATGACCATCCACGAGCAAGCAAAGAGCCTTAGGATTTCAAGGAAAAGGGGCGCGTTGCCTCTGAAGTGTGGCGTTTTTTTGCGAAAATAATGCATAATTTAAAAAATGTTACAGCCCTTGGGTTCTTTCTCGGACCGCAACGCCAAGGGTTTCTAGATAGGGGGCTCCGTGCGTGAGAGTTACCTGCTCGCACTGTGCCTGATGCTCGCAGGTGCACTTGCGGCGATAAGCGTGTTTTTCGTCCGCAGGGAACGTGCCTTGCGTCGACGACTGACGCGCGATGAATTGACCGGCGTCCTGAGCCAGCAGGAGCTGCATCGCCGCGCGCGCGCCTGGCTGGCCCAGACGGAAGGGCCAGCACGCCATGGCGCTTTTTTCCTGGTCAGTTTCGAGCAATACGCCGAAATCAGCGCCATGCTGCGCGCCGGTGAAGACCGGTCGTTGCTGGTGCAGGTGGCCAACCGCCTGGGCCTGATCACTCGCACGTTGGGCGGCATGGTCGCGCGGACCGGGGTCGACAGCTTTACCGTCTGCGTGCCTGAGGTGGACGAAGTGGGCGCGGCCCAGGTGTCGGCCAAGCTGCTTGAGGACTTGAACGCGCCGTATGAATTAGGGGGGCGTCCCCTGATTGTCGTCTTCCGGGTGGGGGCGGCGTTGTATCCCGAGCACGGCCGTACTGTGGAAGAAATGCAACGCTGCGTGCAGGTGGCGATGGTTCCACTGAAAGAGCGGGGAGGCCCCGGATGGAATCTGTTCGACTTCCGGCTGTTGGCGCGGCATCGAGACCAGCAAGGCCTGGAAAACGATCTGCGCTTGGCACTGACGACGCCTGCCATGGAGCAGTTCGAACTGTTCTATCAGCCGGTGTGCGATAGCGGAACCGGTGTGGTGCAGGGCTGCGAGGCCCTGTTGCGCTGGCATCACCCCATATTGGGCAGTGTGTCGCCCGCGGTCACCATCGAATTGGCGGAGCGTAGCGGCCTGATCGTTCCGCTGGGGGCCTGGATTCTGGAGCGGGCCTGCTCGCAGGCGGCGTTATGGCCGCCGGCTTGGCGGGTTCACGTGAATCTGTCGGTCAAGCAGATGAACGAGGAAGGGCTGGTGCAGCTGGTAGCCGACGTGCTGGCGGCCACCCGGCTGTCGCCGCACAAACTGGTGCTTGAGATCACGGAATCGATCTTCATCCTGCACTACGAGCGGCACGTGAAGATACTGAACACGCTCCGTGCCAAGGGCATCGGCGTGGCGCTGGACGATTTCGGCTGCGGGTATTCCAGCCTGAACCACCTGCGCCATCTGCCGATCGACTGGGTCAAGATCGACCGCAGCTTCATTTCGGCGCTGGAGTCCGACGCCGGCAGTCGCGAAGTCGTGTCCGCGCTGTTCGGGTTGTGCCAAGCCATGCGCCTGCCGGTGGTGGCCGAGGGGGTCGAAACCGAAGGCCAGCGCGAAATCCTCAAGTCCCTGGGATGCCGGGAGATGCAGGGCTTTCTGCTGGGACGCCCGGCGCCTGCCTCGGAAATCCAGGCTTTGGCTTCGGCGGTGTCATAATCGGGGTTGCTTGCAAATCCGACCTGTTGACTCCCTATGCCCGGCAATACCCTAGGTACCCTATTTACCGTTACGAATTTCGGCGAATCCCACGGGCCGGCCATCGGTTGCGTCGTGGATGGCTGCCCCCCGGGGCTGCCCCTGGACGCCGCCGATATCCAGCTTGAACTGGACCGCCGCCGTCCCGGCACGTCGCGCCACGTCACGCAGCGCCAGGAAGCCGACCAGGTCGAAATCTTGTCCGGCGTCTATGAAGGGGTCACCACCGGCACGCCGATCGGTCTGCTTATCCGCAATACCGACGCGCGCAGCAAAGACTATTCAAATATTGCCGACACGTTCCGTCCGGGGCATGCCGACTACGCTTATTGGCGCAAGTTTGGCGTGCGCGACCCGCGCGGGGGCGGCCGCTCGTCCGCGCGCTTGACCGC
>LNAP01003043.1_pt1 | contig 30886 bp, 24 predicted proteins | sample 602601 | NCBI WGS metagenome assembly LNAP01 (sample SAMN02440304, study PRJNA202911) | soil metagenome | biome: Subtropical and temperate rainforests or woodlands; isolation source: soil samples (1 kg each in a 20% v/v slurry with milli Q water) were... ...
CTGCAATTTCGACTGGCCGGTCAAAAAGGCTTCGATGCTACTGCATCTCACCCTCCCAACCAACGTTATTCAAAATTGCACTTCAAACTTGAATCCGCCTAAAAAAATTGAAACCTTCAGCCAGATAATAGACGATATGCAACACAAATTACAAATTATTCCAGTCCCTGCATTCAAAGACAATTATATCTGGCTGATTCATAATGGGACCAATGCCGTAGCTGTTGATCCAGGCGACGCAGCGCCATTACTCAGTACATTAAGCACGCTTAATCTCAACCTGGAAGCCATATTAATCACGCATCATCATCAAGACCATATTGGCGGTGTTGACGCTCTGCTTAAACAATTCCCTGCTTTGAATGTATTTGCTCCCAAACTGGAACACTATGCATTCAAACACATTCCGATTGGCGAACCTGATACATTTAAGTGTACTGACTGGCTGCCAGAATTAAAAGTATTAGACTTGCCTGGCCACACACTGGGGCACATTGGCTTTTATATAGAATCTGCCGACCAAAAGTGGCTTTTCTGCGGCGATACCCTGTTTGGTGCTGGCTGTGGCCGCCTGTTTGAAGGAACACCATTGCAGATGTTTACATCACTGCAAAAATTAGCAGTTCTGCCGGCAGAGTCACTAGTTTTCTGCACGCATGAATATACACTGCATAACATCAACTTTGCGCTGTCTGTAGAGCCTGATAACGAAGCCCTGACGCAAAGACATCAAGATACTATTGCCATGCGCAATGCAGAATTGCCAAGCCTGCCATCCACAATTGCGCTGGAACTAGCGACCAACCCTTTCTTGCGATGTGACTCAAAACAAATTCAGTTGTCAACGCAGTTGTTAAACCAGCCGTTACTACAAGTTTTCATAAAGATAAGAGAGCTTAGAAATTCTTATTAATCATAAAGTTATGATTAATATATAAAGTAATTTACACTGTAATTTTACTTGACTTCACAAGCGTGTATTCGTTACCATGCTTCTACCTTATGATTTACAGCGTACCCATGGAATTTCTATTGTTTTGCGCATTTATCATTCCGAAAACAATATTCAGCGTCTCATTCGAATGAAATCTTCCAGTATCAAATTCTCAGGTCTACTTACAATATTGCTTGCTGCAAACATTTTGGCCAGCAACTCACTGCATGCTGAACCCAACGTGATCTCCAATGTTCATGGTGATGAAATCATCATATATTCAGATGACAACTTTAAACCGGCATTACGAGACATGGGAAGCGTTGGCAATAACACGCAAAACGACCCCTCCCAAAAAAATGCCGACAAAAAAATAGCCAACCCCACACCTGGCGCCGCGCCGGCTTATAACGCCGGTAGCAGCCCGATATATAACAATGGCAATGGCGTCATGCCTAAAGGCTCGCGTGACGACAGGCTAAGCAAATCGCTTGACCTCGCCATACCGCTAGACGACTCCTATGAAAGTGCAGTATCTCAGATCGAAAGAGATGACTTATGGCAGCGTATTAAAAATGGATATGCCATACCGGAATCAACTTCAAACCTGACACAAAAACATGAGCAGTGGTATAGCTCTCGCCCTGACTATATAAAACGTATGGTTGAGCGTAGTCAAAGATACCTGTTCCATGTCGTTGAAGAAGTTGAAAAACGCGGCATGCCTACTGAAATCGCATTACTACCGATGATAGAAAGTGCTTACAATCCAAAGGCTTACTCAACCAGCCGCGCATCCGGCATCTGGCAATTTGTACCGGCTACAGGAAAATATTTTGGTCTCAAACAAAACTGGTGGTTTGATAATCGTCGTAACATCACTTTTGCAACCGATGCGGCACTCACTTACCTGCAAAAACTTCATGCCATGTTCGGTGCATGGGATCTGGCGCTGGCTGCATACAATGCCGGTGAAGGCACCGTATCACGTGCCATTGAACGTAACCGCAAATTGGGCTTACCCACAGACTATGAAAGCCTGAACCTTCCGCCGGAAACCAGAAATTATGTTCCTAAGTTACAGGCTATTAAAAATCTCATGACTAATCCCGGCAACTACGGCTTGAATATTCAAACCATTGCCAATACACCCTACTTTGCCAAAGTTGCAGCGCCAGCTCAGATAGATGCCCATTTAGCAGCAAAGCTTGCCGAGATCAGCGACGAGGAGTTTCTGGCATTAAACCCGAGTTTTAACCGTCCGGTAATTACTAACGAGAATAAAAATCTTGAATTGCTATTGCCAATTTTATCTGCGCAAACCTTTAGAACCAACCTTGAAAACTACAACAAACCGCTGGTTAGCTGGAAAACCTATTTCGCAAAAAAAGGCGAGCGCCTGGAAAAAATTGCGGACAAATTCGGTATCCACGTTAGCAAGTTACGTGATGTAAACGATTTGCCGGCACAAAGCAAAATTAAAAAAACCGCTACCATATTAGTACCAAATGGTAACCGTACTGACTTCAAGGCAGATAGCAATGCCGCAGTGACCCCATCAGAAACTACTTTGCAAAATATGGGGACAGAAGTTTCTGATAATTCGGAACATAATTCTGCCAATATCGATTTAGCGGCTGGTGATGATGATCAATTCAGCATCGAAACAAACGATGAAAATGAACCAAAGCAAAATCGTAACGTCACACACAAAGTAAAAAAAGGTGAGGTAATGACGACTATTGCCAAGCGCTACGGTGTTGGCGTTAAGCAAATCATGGCCGTTAACTCACTTAAAACAAGCCGGGTAAAAGCTGGCCAGGTACTTAGCATTCAAGTTGCAGAAGCTAATAGTCCAAAAGCTAGCAAATCAAAAAATACTAACAAAGCGCAGACCTATATTGTGAAACGTGGTGATACCTTGCATAGCATTGCTCAAAAATTCGATGTTGCCGTCGCGGACCTTAAACGCTGGAACAAGAAATACAGTAGTCATATTCAACCTGGCAACAAACTAACGATTAAACAATCTGATGAAGTTTAAATAAACAATATTAAAAATAATATTTAAGATGACAAATTCATTTTCTAACCTTACTAAATCAGCTTCAATTGTACTTGTCACCTTCATTATCGCGGCTTGCGGATCTTCTGATAATTCACCGTCAGCCAATCTGGATCTTAGCAAAAATTATCCCAGTGAATCTGGCGGTACCTTAATCAGTGCCATAACTGGAGAACCTAGTGGCCTGATTTCAATGATCGCCGGTGAATCTGCATCATCAGCAATTAGCTCCAATATATTCAACAGCCTGCTCAAATATGATAAAAATCTTGAACTTGAAGGTGACCTGGTAAAAAGCTGGGAAATCTCATCAGATCAGGAAACCATTACTTTTAAGCTAAAGCCCAATTTAAAATGGGCCGATAACCAGCCATTAACCAGTGCGGATGTTTTATTCACCTGGCAGGCGGTAATCGATGAAAAGACAGCAAGCCCGTACGCCTCGGATTTTCAACTGGTTAAAAAAGCCGAAACCCCTGACCCACTCACTTTCACCGTTACTTATGAGCAGGCTTATGCACCGGCGCTGGATAGCTGGGCAGGATTGCAGATATTACCGAAGCACTTGCTGCAGGGGCAGGATTTACACACGACATCATTCGCACGCAATCCTGTAGGCAGCCACTACTACAAACTCGACCGCTGGACACATGGTGAAAACCTGAAGTTATCCCGAAACCCGAACTCAGTATTGGGTCAAGCCAAAATTGACCAACTCATCACGCGTATCATTCCCGATAACTCAGCCCAGTTTCTGGAACTGATGGCCGACAATATTGATTACATGGGGCTAGACCCCATTAAATTTTCCCGCATCATTCCCGCACGCCCGGAATTACAGCAAAAACTAGCCCTCTACAAAGAATTGGGCAATAGCTACACTTACATGGGTTTTAATCTCAAGCACAAACCTTTTGATGATGTGCGTGTGCGTCATGCCATTAACTATGCGATTGATAAGCAGGAAATTATTGACGGTGTTTATCTAGGGCTAGGTATCAATATCGCTTCACCATACAAACCAGGTACGCGTTGGAGCAATCCAGCACTCACGCCCTACCCTTACGACCCGGCTAAAGCGCGTGAGCTGCTTAAAGAAGCTGGTTTTGCAGACATTGACGGTGACGGCATACTGGAGCGCGACGGCAAACCTTTTGCCTTTGAAATCGTCACCAATCAAAACAAAGAACGTGAAAAGTCAGCCGTGCTGATTCAGCGCAGGCTCAAAGATGTCGGAATTGATGTCAAAATACGTGCGATTGAATGGGCAAGCTTCATCAGCCGCTTTATTAAAACCGGTGACTTTGATGTTGTGGTACTAGGCTGGGGCCTAGGCCTTGATCCAGACCAATTCAATATCTGGCACTCAAGCCAGCAAGCGCCGGGGCAGTTTAATTTTATCGGCTATCACAATCCTGCTGTTGATAAACTACTGGAACAAGGCCGCTTGGAACTAAACCCTGACAAGCGCATGGAAATCTACCATGAATTTGCACGCACGTTGCTAGAAGACAGTCCGATTATTTATTTATCGGCCGGTTATGGACTGACCGCTATCCATAAACGTGTTAAAGGAATAGACGACCCTGCGCCTCCAGCCGGTATCGGCCATAACTCGCAGGATTGGTATATTCCACAACCGCTCAGGCGTAACGAAATAAGTCAGTAACCATGCTTAAATACATCATTAAACGTATTCTCTGGATGATCCCACTGCTGATTGGCATCAGCCTGATTTCATTTTTCATCATGCATCTGGCACCGGGCGACATTACAAGCAACGAATCTGCTTTCAACCCTAAAGCCAGTGAAGAATCACGCCAGAAACTGCGTGAAATGTACAATCTGGATAAGCCGGTAATTGTGCAGTATGGTTTATGGCTGAAACGATTAGCCACACTCGATTTCGGCAAGTCATTCGCAAGCCATCAGAAACCTGTGTTCTGGCAAACCACAGATAAAGACGGCAATGTCACTAAAGGATTAATTCAGGAAGCGCTGCCGATTACGTTAATGATCAACTTGCTGGGGCTGGCAATCACGCTGGTATTGGCTATTCCATTAGGCATTATTGCCGCACGTAAATATCAGGGCTGGCAAGACCGATCGATCACGCTGTTTAATTTCGTAGGCTTCTCTATCCCCGGTTTCTGGCTTTCGCTGCTATTAATGTACTGGCTGGGTGTCGTCAATAACTGGTTCCCGATTTCAGGCCTGCACAGCCTTAACTACGACTCATTGGACACTTGGGGCAAGGTCAAGGACTCCATGAGCCATTTATTCCTGCCGGTTTTTATCCCATCCATCACCGGCCTCGCAGGCATTACCCTGTTTGTTAAAAACGGCATGCTGGATGTACTGCATCAGGATTACATCACAACGGCGCGCGCTAAAGGCCTCAATGAACATAAAGTCATTTATACCCATGCACTACGCAATGCACTGCTGCCCTTGATTACGATTATCGGCTTATCAATTCCCGGGCTGATTGGCGGCTCCGTGATCGCGGAGACTATTTTTGCCATACCGGGTATGGGTAAGCTATTTTATGATGCCGTGCTGATGCGTGACTTTCCGGTAGTGATGGGCATATTAACCATCGGTTCAGCATTAACATTGCTCGGTAATTTACTTGCTGACCTCATGTATGCATGGGCAGATCCACGCGTAAGACGTGGTGTGGTAAAAGATTAAATCATGAACTGGTCCATGTTTAAAAAAGCTTTGTCCAATCCACTCGCGCTGGCTGGTTTTATTATCATCCTATTGATATTTGTGCTCGCCATGCTGGCACCGTTAATTGCGCCATATGACCCGAATGAGATTAACGTCAAAGCTATCCTGCTTGGGCCATCCATGCAGCACTGGATGGGAACCGACGGCTTAGGGCGCGATGTATTAAGCCGCATGCTGCACGGCGGCCGCATCTCATTACTGGTTGGCTTGGTCGCTGTCGGCATTTCAACGCTGATTGGCATACTGCTCGGTGCGATCGCCGGTTTCTATCGGGGCTGGGTAGATGTTTTGATTATGCGCCTGGTAGACGTGATGCTATCTATCCCCAGTTTCTTTCTGATACTGGCAGTGATAGCGTTCCTGACACCGTCCATCATCAATATCATGATTGTGATTGGCCTGACGTCATGGATGGGGGTCACGCGTCTGGTACGTGCCGAATTCCTGAGCTTGTGCGAGCGTGAATATGTCATGGCATCTCGCACGCTAGGCGCCAGAGATTTCCGCCTGATTTTCAAACATCTGTTACCTAACAGCCTGACACCGATTATTGTTAGCGCTGTATTAGGTGTCGCCGGCGCCGTGCTCATGGAATCTGGTTTAAGTTTCCTCGGGCTAGGGGTGCAGGCACCGCAAGCGTCATGGGGCAATATACTGACCGATGGCAAAGAATATATTCAATTCGCCTGGTGGCTATCGCTATTCCCCGGATTAGCGATTTTAATCACAGTGTTAGGGTATAATTTACTCGGTGAAGGTCTGCGCGATGCGCTAGACCCCAGGAGCGGACACCAAAAGTAAGTGCCGCATAGCAAAACCAATAACAGATTTGATAAATCATTACAGGATTCATTATGGGATTTTTAGCAGGTAAAAAAGTACTCATCGCGGGCTTATTAAGCAACCGCTCTATCGCTTACGGTATCGCAGCAGCAATGAAGCGTGAAGGCGCAGAACTTGCATTTACCTTCCAAATGGAAAAACACGAAAAACGCGTTGCTGATTTAGCTGCCGATTTTGACTCTAAAATCGTATTGCCGTGCGACGTTGCAGAAGATGCGCAGATTGATGCACTATTCCCGGCATTGGCAAAATATTGGGACGGTTTGGACTCATTAGTACACTCAGTTGCGTTCGTGCCAAAAGTTGCACTGGACGGTGATTATCTGGATAACATCAACCGCGAGTATTTCCGCATCGCGCATGACATCAGTTCATACAGTTTTTCAGCATTGGCTAAGGCTGCCTACCCAATGATGGAAGGCCGCAAAGGTAGTCTGCTTACATTAAGTTATCTTGGTGCAGAACGCACCATGCCTAACTACAACGTGATGGGTGTTGCAAAAGCCAGTTTAGAAGCGAATGTACGCTATTTAGCACAAAGCTTAGGCCCACGTGGCATCCGTGTTAATGCAGTGTCTGCAGGCCCGATTAAAACGCTTGCAGCGTCAGGTATTGCTGACTTTGACAAAATGATAGGCTTCAATGAAAAGCACGCTGCTTTACGCCGTAATGTAACCATTGATGAAGTTGGTAATGCCGCAGCTTTCCTTTGCAGCGATCTGGCTTCTGGTATTACCGGTGAAATCACTTATGTAGATGGCGGCATGAACATTACGGCCGCTGGCGTAATTGATTAACAACCAGAGTTAAACAAATAAAAAAGGACGCATAAGCGTCCTTTTTTATTATCTTGAATTCATCCAGGACTAAGTTAGAAACTGTAGTCCTGGATTAGTATTCTTAATACTATTGTTCAGCGTTTTTATCCATTAACAATCTTTCGTTAACTTTGATCTTGGCTTTTTCGCGTAATGACTGCTTGTACGCTGTCAGGTACTCATCAGCCAATGCCGCATTCAGTTCAGACTTCGCACTCTTAATAGACTCTGCATCACCAGCCACTGAATTATCTACGCTAATCACTTTAACCAATAAATAACCTTGCTTGCTATCTGCCAAACCTGAATAAGCAGGTAATTTACTTACATCAGTTTTAAATATCTGCGTCATTGCCAGTTGTGTTAAACCCTCTGCAGTTTTACGATCAACAGTCACTTCAGGAATCCATTCTACATCAGCGACTTCTTTACCCTGTTGCAAGCTTTTTAGCGAAGCTTCACCTTTAGCAACCGCAAGTTTTGCAGCAGCCTCAAGTTTCAACACCCCTTCAATACCACTTTTAACTTCATCAAAGGTTTTAGGTGTTGCAGGCTTGTAGTCCAGCACGCGAGCAGATAACAAGTTATTCGGTGAAATCTCTACGGCTTCAGTATTACGACGCTCTTTTAAAGATTCTGCAGAAAATACTGCACCTACGATTTTGTCGCTCTTAAAGAACTTTGCTATATCTTCACGTGTTGACCAATCTGATTTCTGCACCTGACCGCCAAAGGTTTTAGCTGCAGGTAATAAGCTATCTGATTGCTCATATACAGTATTGCTGAAACTTTCGGCTTTTTCCGTAAAGGCTGCTTGTGCTTTCTGGAAAATCAATTCAGCTTTAATTTGTGGTTTCAGGCTCTCAAAATCTGAGCTTTGACCAGTAATTTCAGTAAGCTTGATAATATGGTAACCGAACTCAGATTCAACCAGATCACTCACTTGACCCACTTTCATGCCAAATGCTGCATCTTCAAAAGGTTTAACCATTGCACCGCGGCCAAAACTGCCAAGGTCGCCGCCTTTAGTCGCTGATCCTGGGTCCTGAGAGTTTTTAACTGCCAACTCTTCAAATGATTTCGGGCTCTTTTTAATTGCTGCCAACAGTTCTTCAGCTTTTGCTTTAGCTGCTTGCTTTTGCTCAGCTGTAGCATTAACACCAAAGCCGATTAAGATATGACTGGCACGTCTTTGTTCATTACCCTGAAATTTTGATGCATTTTCATCATAAAACTTCTTAACTTCTGCATCGTCCACTTGTATGGTCGGCACTAAACTGCTTGCAGACAACAACAGGAATTCGATTTTGACTTGCTCCGGATTGCGCAAACTATCTTTATGTTTGTCGTAATAGGCTTTCACTTCTGCTGGATCAACTTTTACCTGATCAATAAAGTCTTTTGTTTTTATTTCAGATATTGTAACCAAACGTTTTTGCTTAAGCAGTTTCAAGGTGCTTTCAGCACGTGCATTTGATATGAAGCCAAGCTTGGCGATTCCATCTTGAGCCTGTTGCGCTAGCAAGTCAGCGCGTATGGAAGCTTCAAACTTTTTAGGTGTCAGCTGATTTTGCTGCAGCAATTCATCGTACATCTCTTGTGAAAACTTGCCATCCTTCTGAAAGTTTGGCATACCGGTAATGTAAGTTGCCAGCTGCGCATCGCTGATTGCGTATTTGGCAGCCTTAATTTCTTTTTCCAGCAATTGCTGGTTGATCAAGCGATCTAATACCAGCATTTTAACTTGAGGATTATCCAGCTCTGCAGGATCAACCTTACCTTCAGACTGCAGTCGATTGCGCAGGTTTTGTAATGCATTTGAATACTCCTGCATTGTGATGTCACTGCTATCCACTTTGGCAACAGCAACATTATTACCGGCATCGCTTAAATATGAGTCAATACCAAACAAGGCAAAAGGAATTGTGATCAAGGCTAACAGGGTTTTACCAACCCAACCTTTTGCAACAGAACGGATACTATCTAACATAAAACTCTCTTTTAAATTTTCACTGATAAGTAAAATATTTTCGAACTTATAAGAAACAAGTACGAACCAAAACCGCATTAATATATCACAAGTTACAGACTAGATATGCAGTAACCGTGATAAGACACAAGATAAACGGAATCAGTTCTTTTTATGCGCAGCGAACATAAAGTAGAAATAAAAAAAGCGAGTCCTAAGACTCGCTTTTTTTATTTGGCGGAGTGGACGGGACTCGAACCCGCGACCCCCGGCGTGACAGGCCCTCCATAAAATCTGCGTTTCTATATCGTAAAGATTTTTCACAAAATAAAGAGTGCTTAAACTACTAGCACTCTAAATTTAATAAAATAGAAACGGCTTAGTCACTTAACATCATCGTCGGTTTTTTGGTGGGTGCTAACGGGGTCGAACCGCTGACATTCGCCTTGTAAGGGCGACGCTCTACCAACTGAGCTAAGCACCCTGCCTAACCAACGAAAACGCTAGTTTACAGCATCTTTAAGCGCTTTACCAGCCCTAAATTTAGGAGAATTTGCAGCTGCAATCTTAATTGTGTCACCAGTGCGAGGGTTGCGACCATTACGAGCCTCACGTTTACCTACATAAAAAGTGCCAAAGCCGATTAATGTTACGAGATCACCCTTTTTTAACGCTTTTGTCACTGCAGCGGTTGTTGCATCTAATGCACGACCTGCAGCAGCTTTAGAAATACCTGCAGCACTTGCAACCTGATCAATTAGTTCTGATTTATTCACGTGTAATCCCCTTTTAAGGTTTATTAAAGAAAAACAACGGTAATTTCTATGAGGAATGATCCTCGCACTGCCTTTATATCAAGCCTATAAAGGCCATGTCAAGCCTTTATAGCCTATATCAGCACTTATTTTCTTAATGTTTTATAGCGTCTAATGTTGTGGATTGCGTTTCCTGAGAGTTATCAGCAAGTTGAACCTCTTTTGCAGGATTTTCATTAACATCTGTAGCGTCCGGCAAAGGTACCGGTACTGAAGCCAGAGCCAATGCCAACACATCATCAATCCATTTTACCGGATGAATATCCAGATGGTTCTTAATGTTCTCCGGCACGTCAGTCAGATCCTTGACGTTTTGCTGAGGGATCAATACGGTTTTAATACCACCGCGGTGCGCTGCCAGTAGCTTCTCTTTCAAACCGCCGATAGGCAATACCTCGCCTCTTAGCGTAATTTCTCCAGTCATTGCAACATCTGCACGTACAGGAATACCTGTCAAAATAGAAACCAGCGCGGTAGTAATCGCAATGCCGGCACTCGGGCCATCCTTAGGCGTAGCCCCTTCAGGGAAGTGAATATGAATATCATTCTCTTCATAGAAGTTGTTTGCGATACCTAAACGCTGTGCGCGGCTTCTCACTACGCTCATCGCTGCCTGTGTAGATTCTTTCATGACATCACCGAGCTTACCGGTAGTTGTGGTTTTGCCTTTACCTGGCAGCAATACCGCTTCAATCGTTAACAACTCGCCGCCAACTGACGTCCAGGCGAGACCGGTAACCTGGCCAACCTGATTTTCTTTTGCGGCAACGCCATAATCATAACGCTGTACACCCAGATACTTATCAAGGTTTTTAGGTGTTACGTTAATTTTCTTAGGTGCTGCTGCAGCCTTCTTCGCTTTGGCAGTGAGTAATTCTTTCACAACTTTTCTGCACACTTTAGCAACTTCCTGCTCCAGTCTGCGCACGCCTGCCTCACGGGTGTAATAACGTACAATATCGCGCACCGCTGCCTCAGATACATGCAATTCATCATCTTTCAAGCCATGTGACTTCAACTGCTTAGGCAGCAGATAACGCATTGCGATGTTCACTTTTTCATCTTCTGTATAACCAGACAGATTGATGATTTCCATACGGTCCAGCAACGGCGCAGGAATATTCATTGAGTTGGCAGTTGCCACGAACATCACATCAGACAAGTCATACTCAACTTCAACATAGTGGTCGACAAACGTATGGTTCTGTTCCGGATCTAACACTTCCAGCAATGCAGATGAAGGGTCACCTCTAAAATCCTGACCAAGCTTATCTACCTCGTCAAGCAAGAACAGCGGATTTTTAACGCCGACTTTAGACATGCTCTGCAGGATCTTGCCAGGCATTGAACCAATGTAAGTACGTCTATGACCGCGAATTTCAGACTCATCACGCACACCGCCCAAGGCCATACGCACAAATTTCCGATTTACCGCCTTGGCAATACTTTGCCCAAGCGAAGTTTTACCTACACCAGGAGGCCCTACCAAGCACAAAATTGGCGCTTTGATTTTATCTACACGTTGCTGCACAGCGAGATACTCGACAATACGCTCTTTAACTTTTTCCAAACCGTAATGATCATCATCCAGAACCGCCTCTGCCTTAGCCAGATTCTTGCTGATTCTGGTTTTTTTGTTCCACGGCAAGCTAATCAGGGTATCAATATAATTACGCACCACTGACGCCTCTGCTGACATCGGTGACATCAGTTTCAGTTTCTTCAGCTCGCTAGCGACTTTAGCCTGCGCTTCTTTAGGCAACTTAGCCTCTTCAATACGCTTCTCAAGCTCATCCATCTCGGCATTTTCATCATGCTCGCCAAGTTCTTTCTGAATCGCTTTTACTTGTTCATTCAAATAATACTCGCGCTGGGTTTTCTCCATCTGGCGCTTTACACGACCACGGATACGTTTTTCAACCTGCAGAATGTCAATTTCACCTTCCATCAGGCGCAACAGATGTTCCAAACGCTCCGCAACGTCAAACATCTCAAGAACTTTTTGTTTCTCTTCAAGCTTGAGCGTTAAATGCGCCGCAATCGTATCAGCCAAACGGCCGGCTTCATCTATCGTAGCCAGTGAAGTCAGAATTTCAGGTGGGATTTTCTTATTCAGTTTGACGTACTGATCAAATTGCGCAAATACGGTGCGCATTAATGCCTGTATTTCTACATCTGTTTCGGATTCTGCAACCAATTCAGGACGTGCAGCAAAGCACTCCTCGGTCTCGGTAAACTCACTGATTTTTGCGCGCTGCACGCCCTCAACCAGCACTTTAACGGTGCCGTCAGGCAGCTTCAGCATTTGCAGTACAGTTGCTATCGTACCTACTTCATGCAAATCGCTCGCTTCCGGATCGTCTTTGCTGGCAGATTTCTGCGCAACCAACAGAATCTGCTTATTGCCTTCTGACGCAAGCTCAAGTGCCTTGACGGATTTTGTGCGTCCAACAAAGAGAGGGATTACCAGATGCGGATATACAACGACATCACGCAACGGTAAAAGCGGTATCAAACCACTATCTGGACTATATGAAGGTAATAATTGTGCCATGTGTAGACTTCCAAAATTAAGCTAAAAATAAGTAATAAACACTTATATAGCTGTTGATGGGGTTGTTGATATTTAAGCACCAATTTAGTGTCTTAAAAATAAATTTATAAGAAAAATAACAGGCTTTCTGTGAAATATGAAAAATAGTCTAGTGAGAAACAGTCTCTAGCAGACTGCAGTGATGCTACTTTAAAAAATTAAGCCCAACAGAACTAGAAGTTTGCTGGGCTAAATTCTGACATTAGATGTCGACTACTTTAAATCGATAAGGAAAAGAGACTAGCCTGCAGCTTCTTCTGCCTTATCTTCATAAATCAAAATAGGCGGTGTATCACCACGGATAACACCTTCGTCGATCACTACTTTACTTAAGTTTTTCAACGATGGCAGCTCATACATAATTTCGAGTAGAGAGTGTTCCATGATTGATCTCAGACCACGCGCACCTGTTTTACGCTCTAAAGCTTTTTTCGCAATCAGCAGCAAGGCAGATTCTCTGAACTCTAGATCAACGCCTTCCATCTTAAACAACTTAATATATTGTTTAGTGAGGGCATTTTTAGGTTCAGTCAGAATTGTCATCAACGCGGCTTCGTCGAGGGATTCCAGCGTAGCAACCACTGGCAAACGTCCAATAAACTCTGGGATCAAACCGAACTTGATCAGATCTTCAGGTTCAACATCACGCAACACGGTGCCTACTTCGCGCACATCAACCTTACTTTTCACTTCAGCGCCAAAACCAATGCCGCCCTTTTCTGAACGAAGGCGAATAACTTTTTCCAAGCCATCAAATGCACCGCCGCAGATAAACAAAATATTGGTCGTATCAAGCTGCACAAATTCCTGATTAGGATGCTTACGGCCGCCTTGCGGTGGAATTGAAGCTACAGTACCTTCGATCAGTTTAAGCAAGGCTTGCTGCACGCCTTCGCCGGATACATCACGGGTAATAGAAGGATTATCTGATTTGCGTGAGATTTTATCCACTTCATCAATATAAACAATGCCACGCTGTGCTTTTTCAATATCGTAATCACACTTCTGCAATAGTTTCTGCATGATGTTCTCAACGTCTTCACCTACATAACCAGCTTCAGTCAATGTGGTTGCATCTGCCATCACGAATGGTACATCGAGCAATCGAGCCAAGGTTTGTGCCAGCAAGGTTTTACCTGAACCGGTTGGGCCTATGAGCAGAATATTACTTTTTGCAATCTCCACTTCATCTTTTTGACCACCGTTGGACAAGTTGTTATGACCCAAACGTTTATAGTGGTTATATACCGCTACTGCCAGATTTTTCTTGGCTTGCGTCTGACCAATAACGTATTGATCCAGAATTTTGCAGATTTCCTGAGGTGTAGGCAGATTCGCTTCAGTAGATTTTAGTCCATCTGAACTTAGCACTTCTTCCTTGATGATGTCATTGCATAAATCAACGCACTCATTACAAATGAATACTGAAGGCCCAGCAATTAACTTCTTAACTTCGTGTTGGCTTTTGCCACAGAAAGAGCAATAAAGTAATTTATCGTCGTCGGCTTTAGTGGCCATGGATTTAGTCCTATTAAGTATTTTGCGCGAAATAGCCTAAGTTAATTAGGCTATTCTACAAATTAGATGCAATTACTATACTATCAATATAGTAACTTGTGCAATTATGCAGCTTCGTTGCGGCTACCGATCACTTTATCAATCATGCCGTAGGCAACAGATTGTTCGGCACTCATGAAGTTATCACGCTCGGTGTCACGATCAATCTCTTCAGACGTTCTACCGGTATGATAGGCCAAGATGTCGTTTAGTTTTGAACGCAAGTAAAGAATTTCTTTTGCGTGAATTTCAATGTCAGAAGATTGACCCTGGAAACCGCCAGAAGGCTGATGGATCATGATGCGTGAATTGGGCAAACTAAAACGCTTGTCTTTTGCACCGGCTGCCAGCAAGAAAGCACCCATACTGGCCGCTTGACCAATACACAAAGTACTTACATCAGGTTTAATAAACTGCATAGTGTCGTAGATTGACATGCCGGCAGTCACAGAACCGCCAGGAGAGTTGATATACAGATAAATATCTTTATCCGGATTTTCAGCCTCCAGGAACAACAACTGTGCCACCACAAGGTTTGCAGACATGTCATTTACCGGACCAACCAGGAATACTACACGCTCTTTAAGCAAGCGTGAGTAAATATCATATGAACGCTCGCCGCGACCACTCTGCTCAACCACCATTGGGATGTAACCCAGGCCAGTTGGTGCTAGATCAAACTGAGATTGCGGTTGCGTCATTATGTTCATTAGGCAGTTCCCATTAAATCGTCAAACTTAACTTTTTTGTCAGTTACTTTAGCTTGTGTAAGCACCCAGCTAACTGCATTCTCTTCAGTAGCCAAAGCTGCTGGCTCATCCAGACGTTTTGGATCAGCATAGTACCAAGTAACTACGTCCGCAGGACGCTCAAAACTTTGTGAGAACACATCAACCATTGCACGTACCTGGTCAGCATTTGCATGCAGACCGTTTTTATTAATCAACTCGCCAAGCAACAAACGCAATTTGCTGCTGCGTTTAGCCTGATCTTCAAACATTGATGGCTCAAGTCTGATGTTAGACAGGTCTGCACCGCGTTGTTTCAGGTTTTGTTCAGTGGTTTGCATCATACGATTGATTTCAACTTCCAGAATTGCACGTGGAATATCAAACTCTGAATTATCAGCTAACGCCTGGAAAACCTGTTCTTTCAGTTTAGCACTAACTCGTTTAGCAACTTCTTGCTTCAGGCTTTCAGTAATTTCAGCCTTCATCTTCTCAACATCGCCATCTTCAATGCCTAAGCTCTTAGCAAACTCAGCATCAATTTCAGGATATTTAGGTTGAGATACGCTGTTAAATGTAACTTCATAACCCACTGTTTTACCAGCAATCTGGGCTGACTCGTAGTCTTCCGGATAGGTAATATCAAACTTTTTACTTGCGCCTGTTTTGCCGCCGATCAATTCGTCATCAAACGTAGCAACACGTCCGCCTTCACCAATCACCAGATCGATACCAGCGTCGCCGGTTGATTCTACTTCCTGGCCATCCATGAATGCTTTCAATGTCACATTAATGCGATCACCTTTTTTAGCGGCACGTTTAACCGGCTCGTAACTTACGCGCTGTTTAACCAGCACATCTAATGTCTTTTTAACATCAGCATCGGAGATTTCAGTAACCGGGCGCTCAATCTTCACTTTAGATAAGTCGCCGATAGCAACTTCAGGGAAAATTTCAAAGGTAGCTGTGTACTCTAAAACTTCTGAAGCTGCATCAAAAGGCTTGTGCTCAATGTTTGGGAAACCGGCAACGCGCAATTTGTTTTCTTCAACTGCGTCACCAAAACTTTTTTCAACCGCGCCTGAGTAAACCTCATCACGCACTTGACTGCCGTAATGCTGACTCACCAAACCCATTGGGGCTTTACCTGGTCTAAAACCAGCAAATTTTGCCGTACGTGAAATTTGGTTTAATCGTTGCTTAATCTGTGCCTCAAGTGGCTGAAGTGGAACGCTGATAGTGATTCTGCGTTCAAGGTTGCCGAGGGTTTCAACATTCAGAGCCATGCTGTAATTCCTAAAATTTTTAACCGCACGTCATGATACAGATGCACCTAGAAAATCATATTCTAGAAAAGCCATCTTGATGACATGCTATTTAAAGTAAAGTTGGTGCGAAAGAAGAGACTCGAACTCTTACGCCTTGCGGCGCTGGAACCTAAATCCAGTGCGTCTACCAATTCCGCCACTCTCGCAGGTAGTGTACGGCTTACAAAACATCAGCCGTTCAGATAATTCGCTATTGTATCTCAAGTTTTCACATTCAGAAAAGACATAAAATAAAAAAGCTAAAAATTATTCATTACGGGCGCATTATTTAATCATCTTGCCTTATCAATCATTATAGATTGCTGAAAATCTAGCAGTGCCGCCAATGATTGTGCGAGAATAACACTCAATCTTATAGACTCAATTAAAAGCTGACCATCATGCCAAACACTATCAACCAAAATGAAATCAACATGCTGCGTGCAGAATTAGAACTTCTGATGCGTGAAAGACAGGCTTTGCTCAAAATTGCCGGCGTTGCTGCCGGCTTCATCGCAGAAATGGATAGTCATGAGCTGCCGATTTTCGCTGTAGAAGCAGCGGACTTACTTGCAACATCAATCAATAGCCTCAGCGAAGAAACGCTACAGGATGCATTACATGCTGTGCATGCTGAAATCGTTGATTAAATACTATCTTCCAAAATCACCAGCAAACTTGATTAACGATCTTGAGTAATTCTGCCTATTCACATCCTGCGGCAACGCTAAAAGTCGCCCTGCTTTCGCTACTATGCTTAGGCATTACTGCCTGTGGCTTTCAGGAATATATTGCCAAGCCAATAGATACTGCAGCACTTACTCAAAAAATTGCCAATAGACGCGCTGATAATGATCAGTTTCACCAATATCTGATCAACAACGGCTATGCATCTGAACAACTGCCGATTCAGCAATGGAAATTAGATGACCTGGTTTATTGCGCTCTATTTTTCAACCCAAGTTTAGATATCGCACGTGCGCAATGGCGCAGTGCTGAAGCAGCAAAACTCACCGCAGCAGAAATGCGGCTGCCGACAATAGGCGGCCAATATTCAAAAAGCAATAATGCAAGTGAAGAGATCAGCCCGCATGCTTACGGCTTAAGCATTGACATACCTATTGAAACAGCAAATAAACGTAACATTCGCATCGAAAGTGCGCAGCACCTCGCAGAAGCTGCCAAACTCAGAATTGCGCAAGCTGCCTGGCAATTGCGCAATGAAGTTACAAAAACTTTTAACGAATACCAAGCTAATCGACAGCAGATCAAACTCATGTCAAAAGAGCAGGCTTATCGACAAGACATCGTTGCCATTTACCAGAAGCGCATTGATCTTGGGGAGTCGTCTAATATTGAGTTAAGCCGGGCTAAACTTCAGCTGCAAACACTCAATACCGAGCTGGAATTAAAGCAGCGCAATCACCTGATATTACTTGCCAGACTGGCAAGCAGTCTGGGGTTGTCGCTAGCCCAGGTTGAGCAAATGCAGATAGCAGACACTACAAATACTGTAGATACAAAAGCGCTGGTTAGCCCAACCACCACACCTGATTTACAAACCCGCGCACTATTTAACCGCCTGGATATTCGCATTGCACTTGAGCGCTATGCAGTGGCAGAAGCTAAATTAAAATTGGAAATTGCGAAACAATATCCTGACCTAGTCATCAGCCCCGGTTATGCCTACGAATTTGGCGACAAAATATGGTCACTGGGTTTATCTAGCCTAATGACCATTTTGACCAAAAACAAATTAGCGATTGCAGAAGCGACCCAATTACGTGAAGTCGAAGCCAAACAATTTGAAGCGTTGCAGACCAATGTCATTTCTGAAGTTAACGTTGCAAATGCCAAGCTGACACAGGCGATGCAACTGCTGGACAATAAGAAAAATCTATATCAGCAGCAACAGATCAATACCAAGCGCATGGATAACCGATTGCGTGCGGGCGAAAGCGACAGGCTGGAGCTGACCTATGCCAAACTGGAGGAAGTGATCGCTGAGCAGCAAATAGCACTGGCCAGCTTTCAATTGGCTGCCAGTACCAACGATCTGGAAAATGCAATACAGGCACCATTAGCCGATAGCAATATCAAAAATGAAAAGATTGAAAATCTGACTATGACAAAATAAACATAGAATAAATCAGCACCTGACAAACAAGTGTGCATTAAAAAACAATGACATTAACCGCAGACGCCAGGCGTCACTTTTTAAGTTCAATGGAAATATAATAAAAATGAATCGTAAACTGACCATCATCATTGGCTTACAGGCATTTTTAATCGTGGTGCTATTCTGGGTGCTCGTGTTTTATGGCAAAGATGAATTTGAAGCCATGACACAGCAAACAGAAGAGGAAATCGAAACCCCAAGCCGTGTTGTGACTGCAGAAGGTATAACGATCATCAACATAAGCGCTGCTACCCAGCAGCAAAGTGAAATTACCACAAGCCAGCTAAAATCAGGCAAGCATCAATCCAGTGTCAGCAGTTATGGCAGTGTGGTTAGTATCGATAATCTTATTGATCTCCGCTCACGTTATCTGGCGGCTAAGGCGGATATTGAAGTGTTGCGCACTGCACTGTCGTATAACAAAAGTGAGTTTATGCGCTTGCAGGCACTCAATCAGGATGACAAAAACATCTCCGATAAAGTGGTGGCAACTGCCAGGTCAAATATCAAAGCGGATGAAGCAAAAATAGCGGCTGCTGAATCCAGCGCTAAAAGTATTACCGACAGCATGCGTCAAATGTGGGGCGACACCCTGACTCAGCACGCTACCAAGCTCGAAAAAAGTGAATTACTGCAAAACCTGATTTCCAATCAAGAGGTACTGATACAAATCACACTTCCGTTCGATGCCGCAGAACCAGCGCAGAACAGCAGCATTATGATTGCTCCAACCGCTGCACCTGGACAATCGATTCGAGCACTATACCTGTCACGCGCGCCTGCAAGCAGCGTTACGATTCAAGGTAAAACTTATTTTTATCATGCCAAAACTAAAGAATTGCGCGCAGGTATGCAGGTTAATGCAATCAGTGCGACAACTGCCAAAGTAAGCGACGGCGTCATCATTCCTAATGCAGCCATCATCTGGTACGCAGGCAAATCCTGGGTTTACAAAAAAACTGATGATGACAAATTCAGCCGCATTCCGGTAGTGACTGACACTGAGATAGGAAATGCCTGGTTCTATCAAGGCAACCTGAAAGCTAATGATCAAGTGGTCACCAGTGGTGCACAACTACTGCTGTCAGAAGAATTTAAATCACAGATCACCAATGAAAACGATGACTAAATTGTTTAATTTAGGAAGAGTTTCAGTGAAGACTAATATAGCGAAGCTATGTTATGTCGTAGCTAAAACGATGACTCATTCAATCATTAGATCCATAGTGGGGACCCGCTAGTTATGATGTCGGCTTTAGTACGTTTCTCTATCCGTTTCAGCGGCGTCATTATCGGCTTGGCTACTTTGGTTGTTTTATATGGCTTTTATAGCCTGACCCGTAGTAATCTCGATGTGTTCCCTGAGTTTGCGCCTACGCAGATCGTGATCCAGACCGAATCACCCGGCCTATCAGCCGAACTGGTTGAAAGCCTGGTAACCCAGCGCATTGAAACCAGTATCGCCGGCACAGTAGGTATTGCCAGCATGCGCTCGCAATCAATCCCCGGTCTGTCCATTGTTACGATTATATTTGATGAAAAAACTGATGTTTACCGTAACCGCCAGGTGATTGCCGAGCGATTATCTACGCTCAATAATAAATTACCGCAAGGCATTACCCCTAACATCACCCCGCTCACCTCCTCTGCCAGCACTGTACTCGGCTTCGGCGTTACGTCTAAAAGCCGCAGTCTTACCGAATTAAGAACGCTGGTAGACTGGACTATCGTTCCGCATCTGATGGCAATTCCTGGCGTTGCCGATGTCAACGTATTTGGCGGCAAGGTGCGCCAGCTTCAGGTACAGGTTGAACCTGAAAAGATGATCAAATACGGCATCTCTTTATTGCAGGTAGAAGAAGCAGTAAAAAAAGCTACTGGCGTGCGCGGCAATGGTTTTATTGAAAATAAAAACCAGCGCATTGTCATCAATACAGAAGGTCAGGCCACCACACCTGACAAACTGGCGATGGTTGCACTGCTGCACAAAAATGGCCAAACCATCAGGCTGGGTGATATCGGTAAGGTCGTTGAAGGTTCAGTACCCTCTATCAGCGCTGCGGCCATTAATGAAGAAACTGGCGTATACCTGTCGGTACAGGGTCAGTTAGGCGCCAACACGCATGGTGTAACACTTGCGATTGAAAAAGCACTGCAAGAACTGAAGCCGACACTGCAAGCTGAAAACGTAACGCTGCATGAAGGTTTATTCAGACCGGCCAACTTTATTGAGGTCGCGATCCAAGGTGTACGCACTGACATTTTGATCGGTTCAGTATTGGTAATCACGGTACTGTTCCTATTTCTATTTAATGTGCGTACGGCGTTCATTTCTGCCACCGCGATTCCACTCTCCCTGCTCACCGCGATTGTAGTCATGAGTTACTATAATATCGGGCTTAACATCATGGTGTTAGGCGGCCTGGCCATCGCTCTCGGTGAAGTAGTGGATGACGCTATTATCGATACCGAGAACATCTTCAGGCGCTTACGTGAGAATCGCATGTTAGCAGAGCCGCTGCCAACCTATCGCGTGGTGTTCAATGCGTCGATGGAAGTACGCAGTTCCGTCGTTTATGCAACGATTATTGTTGCGCTGGTATTCATGCCGCTACTCACCTTGGGCGGAGTCGCAGGTAAGCTATTCGCACCGCTCGGTATTGCTTATATAGCAGCAATCATGGCCTCTTTACTAGTCGCATTAACGCTGACACCGGCACTATGCTACTTATTGCTCGGCAACGCCAAACTTGAGGCAGAAGACCCGCCCATGATACGCATCATCAAAAAATGGTACGTCAGCATGCTGATCAAAATTGAAGCGCATTATAAATATATTCTGGCAATTAGCTTCATGCTGATGGCCATCGGACTGGGTATCCTGCCTTTATTCAAAAATCAGTTTATTCCTGCACTGCATGAAGGCCATTACATCATGCATATGACAGCCGTACCCGGCACTTCCGAACAGGAATCTTTACGCATCGGCAAAAAAGTATCTGCCGCTATCCGTAGCATTGATGGCGTGAAGTCAGTCACGCAGTGGGTAGGCCGCGCTCCAAACGGAGCAGATACCTTTGGTACACACTACAGCGAATTTGAAATTGAAATCGGTGCGATCTCAGGTACAGAGCAGCGACGCATTCTGGACGAAATTCGAGAGAAACTTGGCGGCGAGGCATCGGATGATGATGGCGATGGCAAAGCTGAAGCAGGTTTTGTTGGTATCAACTTTGCCATCAATACATTTTTGACCGAACGTATTGAGGAGACCATCTCCGGCTACGCCGCATCTACCGTGATCAATATCTATGGTCAGGATCTGGATGCACTGGATAGGGATGCCAATGCCATTGCCAGTATATTGAATAGCATACCAGGTGCCGCTGATGTCATGGTGCAGTCACCTCCGGGTACACCGCAGCTGGTGATGCGCCTGCGTGCTGAAAAGATGGCCAGGCTCGGCCTGCATCCAACCGATGTGCTGGATAACATTCGTGCGGCTTATGAAGGCGTTCCCGTCACGCAGGTATATGAAGGCAACCGTGTAATCGGCGTCAGCGTTTTACTCGTGCAGGAAGCACGTGACGACATTCAGGAGGCAGGCAATCTGCCATTGTTTAATACTGACGGCAAACTCATCAAGCTGCGCGATGTTGCCGATATCGTGCAGGAAAATGGCCGCTCAAAAATACTGCATGCAGGTGCCAAACGCATTCAAACCGTCACTGCAAATGTAGTAGAACGCGACATTGGTTCTTTTACTGATGAGCTAAAGGCTAGATTAAAAACTGATCTTGCACTGTCACAAGGTGCCTATTTAGAGTTCACCGGCGCAGCTGAAGCCAATGCAAAATCAAGAGAAGCGCTGATTCTGCAGTCCCTGCTAGCCGGTGTCACTGTGTTTCTGATGCTGTATATTGCATTTGGTCGACTGCGTAATTTATTGCTTACCTTTGCCAACCTGCCTTTTGCCCTGATTGGCGGTGTACTGGCCGTGATGTTTACCGGTGGCTGGATTTCGCTAGGCTCGCTGGTTGGCTTCGTGACGCTATTCGGCATTACTTTACGTAACTCAATCATGATGATCTCGCACTACCAGCACCTGATTGATGAAGAAAACTGCGTATGGGGAATAGACACCTGCATCCGCGGTGCTTCAGAACGACTGCCATCGATTCTGATGACAGCACTGGTAACAGCACTGGGATTGCTACCTTTGGCAGCCGCCAGCGGTCAGCCAGGGCGCGAAATTGAAGGCCCGATGGCAACCATTATTGTAGGCGGTCTAGTCACATCGACCATTTTGAATTTGCTGATACTGCCAACTATCATGCTGCACTTTGGCAGATTTGAACGACAGCGGCAGATTTGAACGGCAGAAAATTGTGTAATCAGAAACGATTCTTCAATTTAGTTACGCATCGTATTTAATATATTTAAATCTTGCATCGTCATTAGGTGTGCCAGTCAAAGCGCCGCCCTCTTTAGCTGGCTGCCAGCCGATGACAGCCTCAATCTTGGCAGCTAGTTCAAAGTCTTTATCGGTAATTCCTTTAGCATCATGCGTGCATAATTTAACAATCACAAATGCATACGATACTGATAGATCAGGATGATGCCAGGCAGCCTCAGCTAGATGCCCAACAGTATTTACCACCATCAATGTGGCTTTCCAGCCACTGGTTTTATACTTACGGCGTATCCAGCCATTTTCCAGAACCCAATGCGGCAACTCGGCTTTTAATCTCGCTTCAATTTCCTGATCTGTATAGGTTTCATTAGTTGACATAATAGTCTCCGGTGAGTCGTGCTTCATTTAGATTTTACTGACAGTTAATGCCTGTTCTTTAACCTTGACGAGATTCAAACCTTGTGCAAAAACATTGTAATCAGCTTTATTCAGCACCCATATTTGCGCATTCGACACCGCACCAAATTCAGCAAACGCATTATCTATCAGCCCATCAGCAATGAGTGTCTGCATTGCTATCGGCGATGCTTTTGCATAGCCAGCTAAATCTTTGGATTTCACCAAAACCAATTGCTCGGAACCAATTTTATTAGCGACCCAGGCGCTTAAACTATCAGATGTGACATGCCAGTTTTTAGGTATATTTTCATCGGCAAGCACCATGCGGCTTGGTAACCAGACGATGCCGCGATGTTGCCAGCCACGCTCGGCGATCTCAAGCTCACTACTTGCCGTCACCAAACCAGGATTCATGCCGGCTAGTAGTAAACCAAACTGATCCATAGCTAGCAGTGCCAGATGATGCGCTACTGCATCATTAATCAGGGAAGTTTCCTGTGCCTGACGCACGGCATCTGCAAACATACCGCCACCGGGTACAATCAGCACTTTGCCATCACTGATTTTGACTAATGTATCAAGCCAACGGGGAAGTTCAGGTGAGCCGAGTAAACTGCCGCCTAATTTAACTACCCACATCATGTAACTCCAAACATTGAAAATATTTTAGGAAATACTCATTTATTCCGTCATTGCGAGGAGCGAAGCGACGTGGCAATCCATAAGATATTAATTTATATGAAGCCATGGATTGCTTCCTGCCGCGCTACGCTCGCGGGCTAAAGACTAAATCGTTCGCAATGACCGGTTAGGAATAAATCAGCGTTCCTTTTATGTTTTACTAAAAAACTGCATAACCTTCATCATACTGGAAGCCTTATCCAGCGTTTCCGTATATTCTTTTTCCAGCTCTGAATCTGCCACAATACCGCCGCCGGCATAGAAACTGATTTCACCTTCAGCATCGCTGTTTTTAATATAAACAGCAGTACGAATCGCGATATTGGTATCCATATTGCCATCAAAACCGATATAGCCGATTGCACCGCAATATACGCCGCGACGGTGCGGCTCCAGTTCCTCAATAATTTCCATTGCCCTGAGTTTAGGCGCACCGGTGATTGAGCCGCCGGGAAAACATCCACGTAATAAATCAATTGCCGTTTTTGCTGCCTGCAGCTTGCCGGTAACTATACTCACTAAATGGTGCACATTGGCAAAGCTTTGCAACTGGAACAATTTATCAGCTTTTACTGAACCCGTCTCACAATTCTTGCCAATATCATTCCGTAGCAAATCAACAATCATCAGATTCTCGGCTTTGTCCTTAATGCTGGATTGCAGATCTGCTGCATACTGCGCATCAAGAACAGCGTCATCAGAACGCGGTCTGGTGCCTTTTATCGGCCGTGTTTCAACATGCCGCCCGTTAACCACCTGTAAAAACCGCTCCGGCGAGCCGGAAAGCACCTGCATACGGTTTAGATTCATATACGCCATGAACGGCGCGGGACTTATCTCTCTTAGTTTTTGATACGCAGACCAACCATCGCCAATCGCCTTGGCAGAAAATCTTTGCGCCAGATTAACCTGGTAACAGTCGCCTTCAAGGATATAATTTTTAATCGCAGCAAAAGCACGTGAATAGGCAAGTTTATCCATATTCGACTGAACCGGAGTCGTTATCGCAAAGTGCTCTGAACTGATACTGAGTGCATTAACAGGCGTATCAAAAAGAGCACATAAAACATCCCAGTTTTCACGTGTTTTAGCATCAAAACCGTTAGATACCAGACAGGCAGTTTTATTATAGTGATCAACCACCACAGCCCAGTCATAAATGCCAACCTGCATAGGGGGAATAGCATCGCTGTTTGCTGCGATACTTGCTAATTTTTCCAGGCGTCGTGCCAGATCATAGCCAAAATAACCCACTGCGCCGCCTGTAAACGGCAAATCGTCTTGTGCTGCCAGGTAAGGCTGCATTGCCTGTTTAAGCAGCTCAAACGGGTCTGCAGTTGAAACATAACTATGGTTACGTTCAGATACTTCGGTTTGCGACTCACTGCTGACAAAGGTGATAAACGGATCAGCCACCAGAATATCATAACGGCCATATTGGCTACCGGGGCTACCGATTGCAGGATCAAGCATCTGACCACTATCAAGAAACACAGCCCATGGCTGGTGCGCAATGCGCTCGAATAAACGTGCACTGTCATGATGATAAGTCAGATGATGCTTCAATAAGGTCACGCAAAAACTCCTGAATCTTTAACACTTAAATAAGCTGCGGCATTAGCCGGAAAGCATACAGCAGCCATGTCTCTGGCGTCCTTATCAAACCCGGTAATAAATTCAGAAACAGGGTGATATTCCAGATCAAGCTGTACTGCCAGCTCGGCTACCAAGAAAGCACCTACCCCTGCCCCTATTAGTTGCAAACCCTGGCAATCTTTCAGTAAAAACATTTTCTTTAACAGTGCCTGCCTGATTTGTTCAAGCTGCATACTTTTAAAAGAATTAGCCAACTCAACCCATGATGCTAACGGCGCATCAGCAGCATCGCAACCTATCATACGCGCAATGCGGCAAGCACAAGCTTCAATAGTCTTGTCAGCACCATCAGCTGTTTCTGCCATATTTTCAGCCGGTTCCAAATCACCTGTTAATGTATAAACATCCGCTGCGGTAGCAAAATATTCTGCAGCTACATTGGTCATTTGACCTGCAAAGGGAATCTTTTGTGCCATTGCCATCAGCGGTGTACGCACCACGCCGGTATAAACCAGCTCATCACACTGCATACGTGTTGCGTCAGTAAAACCTTTGATCTGAGGGCTTGCATTGTCAATCAAAGCAATATCAGTCGTTGTACTGCCAATATCAACAAACAGTGCTTTAGGTGCCTTGCGTGCGGCATATTGCACACTTGCCAGCCAATTCATTGACGCGATATCCAGCCAACGCTCTTCAACCGCATCTTTATTTACAAAACCAACTCTGCCGGTGTAATAACGTATCTCACCATTAAGTTTTTCAGCTAATGTAGATGCAATCTGCATGACGCCGTCGCGCCTGTTAGCAAAAATATCTGCAAGTTCACCGGTCATCGTAACAGCATGCTGATCTGCATTAAATTCCTGCAAAACTTTATCGATAGCAATTTCCAGCTCACTTAAGCCGCGCCACAGCGGGCAATACACCTGTGTAGCAGCCAGTACTTGTCCATCCATATTGAGTAGCACTGCTTTTAAATGCGCCCCGCCTACATCCCAACCGATACAAGTACGCGTCATAGCTGAACTTCGATCCGATTTTGTAACAAACCGCTTTTTGAAAAACTAGGCATTTCAAATTGATCTTTTAACACGCAATCCAGAATAAGTTTGGCGGGGTTGAAATTAAGGGCATCATGTAAGCCCACATAACTTGTGGTTAAACGTGGGTTAATTTCTAAAACATAAATTTTGTTATTTGCTGTATCCACAATCAGATCTACACCAATATAGCCCAGTGCATCCGGCAGCACTCTGGCGATTTTTCTGGCAATCGTTTCAAACTTCTGCCAGTAAGCCGACATGCCGTTTACCGTAACTCCGTTTAACTTGAACTGACTGCCATCAGTCAAAATATGCTGCTGATTACAGCTTAACAACCACGCCTTGCCATTACGACACAGCATGGAGAAACTTGCAGCCACGCCTGCCTGATAAGGCTGTGCTAAATAATGCAAGTAGCGCTCATCCTGCGTTATCCAGAATTTCAAATCCTCTAAAGAATCAAAAATCCGAATTCCTTCGCAACCTGCACCGTCCTCTGGCTTGGCTACCCATTTTTCTATATTCAGTTTAAGCAATTCATCATAATAAGATGGCTGCATTAAATCTTCACCGGCATGTACGGGCAAAGTATGAATGTTAGCCGCCTGCAGCGCCTCGAAACATAACGTTTTACTTGTCCCCGTTAACATTGCATCAAAACCGGAGCCCAGAAAGAAAGGGCCATTTTCAAGCTTTTCTGCCTCGTAACATTGCTCGCTCAATTCCAGCAAGACGCCTTCGCTCTCCGGTGCAATCAACCAGACCATATCAACCTGACTGAGTGCCTCTGTAAAGCACGCTTTAAACTTGCCCGCATCAACAGCGATGCTCTGTTTAGCTTGAATCGGCGGCGCCAGCCTGACGTCATGCATGGTGATAATATCAAACCGGTTTAATTCTGCTAAATCACGCAACACGGCATCGCGCATTAACATGCCCTCTTTAGCCAAAGATTCCGGCAAAGGCTCTGCACTAAGGCCACCGCCAGTGATAAACTCACAGACCAATAATTTTTTATTCTGTTCGATGATGCAAATAATTCCTGTAATTGATTTATTAAAGGGCATGGTCGTACATGCCAAAAAAGGTGATCGAAACAATTATCAACCGATTCAATCTGCATTATGCCATTCTAGCGAGCCCATAGACGTCGTTAACGCCCTGTTGGAATTATACCCATTTGAACGCATATATATCGCTGATCTTGATGCTATTACAGGGCTAGGTAATCATATAAGTACCATTAAATATATTCAGACACAGCACCCGACGCTTGAAATCTGGTTAGATGCGGGGATCAGAAATGCATGCAACCTGCTCGCATGGCACGACCTGAAGCTGTCACATGTAATTGGCAGTGAAAACATAGCATCAACACGTGACTTAAGCGAAATCAGCAATAATCTGAAGAGAAATTTCATACTGTCACTAGACAGTAATCAGTCCGGTTTTTTAGGCTGTGCCGATTTAGAGACCAATACTGATCTGTGGCCTGAAAATGTAATATTGATGTCGCTAGCGCAAGTGGGAGCGAATCTAGGTGTAAATCTAGAATTGTTAGAGAAATTTAAAGATTTTAGCAAAAAATTTAATCTTTACGCAGCCGGTGGCGTGCGCAATATTAAAGATGTAAGCACATTAAAACCGCTGGGAATTTATGGTGCATTGATTGCCAGCGCACTGCATAGCAAGCAGATTTCAGCAGATGAAATCAGGAGCGTAATCCAGTAAAAAAGCCCGACAACTGCCGGGCTTTTATCAAACTATTGTTTACTAAAAACGATTATTCCAGGTTAGCGTGAATTGCACGCATGCCTTCTTCAGTTAAGCCTTTAGCAAAAATCAAGTCAGCAATCGCAGCCTCAAGGAAAATCAAGGTTGAAAGCTCAAATTGGCTGCCCATTGGCATACCTTGAGTTAATGGGAAGCTGCTGTCGTTACCGATTTGAACAACCAGATCAGCAACATCTGCCATTGCAGAAGATTTCTTCATGGAAATCACAACCAGTTTAGCGCCCACTGATTTTGCTTTTTTAACGAATGGTAATAATGTTTCTGTACCGCCGGAACCAGAAACCAGAATCAACAGATCACCTGCTTTGATTGCTGGAGTTACTACTTCACCAATCATGCTAACGTTGTAGCCAGCGTGCACTAAACGCATTGCAAAGAAACGTGATACGAGCAGAGAACGACCAGCACCACCAATAAATGTACGGCCAGCTTCTTCAACCATTTTCAACAAAGTAGCTACAAAATAGTAGTTAGTCTACCCAAAATCAATTCTTGACTGCTCATGATGTGTCCTTCTCTTATATTTAGTTTAACTTTTTAAATCAAAAAATCTTGCAAAAAAAATCCCGACCCATTACTGAGTCAGGATTTTTTATTCGTTCATTTCAATAATGACTTATTGAAAAGAGGTTGAATTAACCGTGAACGATAGATGTGATTTCTGCAGCTGCAGCAGCTGGATCAGCAGCGCCGTAGATAGCAGCACCAGCAACAACGATAGTTGCGCCAGCGTCAACAACTTGTTTAGCTGTAGCAGCTTTAACGCCACCAGCAACTGAGATTTCAACGCCTAAGTTCAAACCAGCAACTAAAGCCAAGTCAGCGAATGGTGTTTGACCAGCAGCTTGTTGGTCTAAACCAGTGTGAACGCCAATGATGTGTGCGCCAGCAGCAGCAACTGCTTTAGTAACAGCAGCTTTGTCAGCAACGTTGATCAAGTCAACTTGTGCTTTTTTGCCGTATTTGTTAGCAACATCGATTACGCCTTTGATTGTACCGATATCAGAAATACCTAATACAGTAACGATGTCAGCACCGGCTTTGAAGAATGGCTCAGCTTCGTAGAAACCAGCGTCAGCTGTTTTCAAGTCAACCAAGATTTTGTTGTTTGGGAATTTAGCGCGCAAAACTTCAAGCAATTTGATACCGTTGTGCTTGATGCATGGTGTGCCGATTTCCAAGATGTCCACGTGTGGAGCAACTGTAGTTGCCAAAGCAACTGTTGCGTCGAAATCTAATGAATCTAATGCCATTTGGGTTAATGCCATGGTGTATCTCCGTTTATTAATATTAAGATATTGCTAATTTGAAGTGCTATCTTCTTGTGAAAAATAGCACTCTAAAAAAACTGGACACTTATAGTAAATGCCTAGCCAATTTATGTCAATTATTAATGCGGTTTACGCATTAATAATTTTTTGCCATAAGCGATGATTTGCTTATAGTTTTGCGCTTAATGCTGCTTCCAATTTATTTTGGTCAACAACGAAACCGCGAATACCTTCAGCCAATTTCTCAGTTGCCATTGCATCTTCGTTCAATGCAAAGCGGAACTCAGCTTCTGTCAGTCTGGCAGGAGCGGCTGTTTTAGCGCCGCCATCAACCAACACTCGTGTTAAATCGCCTTGTGTAGCTTCCAGCTCTTGCAACAGGTTTGGGGCGATAGTCAAACGATCGCAACCTGCCAAAGCAGTTACTTCACCAATGTTACGGAATGAAGCACCCATCACAACAGTTTTGTAACCGTGCTCTTTATAGTAAGCGTAGATTTTACGTACAGACAATACGCCTGGATCTGTTTCTGATGTGTATGTTTCACCAGTTTTAGCTTTGTACCAGTCGAGGATACGGCCAACGAATGGTGAAATCAGGAATACGCCAGCTTCAGCACATGCGCGTGCCTGGCCGAAACCGAACAACAATGTCAGGTTACAGTTGATGCCTTCTTTTTCAAGAATCTCACCGGCTTTGATGCCTTCCCAAGTTGAAGCCAATTTGATCAGAACGCGGCTTTTGTCTACGCCAGCTTCTTCGTACAATTTGATGATTTTACGGCCTTTAGCCACCATTGCATCAATATTGAATGACAGACGTGCATCCACTTCAGTTGAGATACGGCCTGGAACTTCTTTAACAATCTCCATACCGATCAACACAGCCAGTTTGTCAGCAGCGTTATCGATTTGTTGTTCTTTAGAACCACCTTGTGCTTTTGCGTAAGCAATCGCAGTTTCAATCAATGGAGCGTATTGTGGCAATTGGCTTGCTTTTAACAATAATGATGGGTTAGTTGTCGCGTCGTAAGGTTTAACCGCTTTAATCGCTTCAACATCACCTGTATCTGCCACGATTGTGGTCATAGTTTTTAATTGCTCTAATAAAGTAGCCATTACATGCCTCCTAAAAATTATT
>LNAP01002551.1_pt1 | contig 30842 bp, 28 predicted proteins | sample 602601 | NCBI WGS metagenome assembly LNAP01 (sample SAMN02440304, study PRJNA202911) | soil metagenome | biome: Subtropical and temperate rainforests or woodlands; isolation source: soil samples (1 kg each in a 20% v/v slurry with milli Q water) were... ...
TGTCGCGCGTCAACTACTTTGGCCGGTGCGCGTCAATTATCTTGGCCGGTTGACGCTCGGTAATTTACTGGTTTGATGTCATCCTTTTTAGTGATGCTTTTCGTCGGTAGCTTTCTCCTTCACAGTTCATAATGGTGGCGTGGTGGACGAGTCGGTCGATGGCGGCGACGGTCATGACGCTGTCATCGAAGAGGTGGTCCCAATCCTTAAAGGCCTGGTTCGAGGTGATGATCAGGGTGGCGCGTTCATAGCGGTGGGCGATCAACTCGAACAGCACGCTGGTCTCCTGGGCGGTTTTCTTTACATACCCCAGGTCATCGAGAATCAAGACACTGAACTTGTCCAGCTTGATCAGGGCATCGGCCAGGCACAGGTTTTGTTTAGCCTGCTGGAGCTCCTGCACCATGTGGGTAGCACTGCTGAATTTGACCCGGATTCCGGCCTCAATCAGACCATGCCCGATGCTGCTGGCCAGATGGGTTTTGCCAATCCCGCTCGCTCCAAACAACAACAGGTTTTCGCCTTGCTCGACCCAGGTCGGGTTTTGGATCAGCGCAGTGACCTGTTGCAGGCTGACTCCGGCCAAGGCGCTGAAGTCGAAGCTTGTCAGCATCTTTCCTGGCGGCAGGTCTGATTCCTTGTGATAGCGCTGTAGCCGCTTGTCTTCACGGGTCGCCAGCTCCATGGCGCAGAGCTCAGCCAAGTAGTGTTCGGGCATCCAGCATTCGGCGGTCGCCTTCTTGGAGAGCGCCTGCCAATGGGTATGGATGCAGGCCAGGCGCAGCGATTTGAGCATGATCGGTAACGAGGCGACATTAGCCATGGATACCCCCGGCGGTGATCAACACGTCATAGTCGGCGAGAGCATGCTGACGTACGCTGACGGCTGGCATACTGGGTCGCCGGGGCAGAAACCGCTCTTCACATATCACGGTGCTTGGCAAGCCTGTCGTGGCAAGGGCATCCAATACGTAGCGACCCAGAGCCCCCTCGTTATTGGTCTTCTTGGCCAGATGCAGAAGCCGCACAATGTACTGGCAGGCCGCATCGGCCGATAAGGTGCGGTCAACATATTCCCAGATGAGCTGGTAGTCCATGCTGGGCAACAGGTCATCGCGCAACTGCGAGTAGCGGAATGCCCGGGGTTTTTTAACCAGCGCCTCAATGACATGGCGGTAATCCACCGAGCGCACACGCTGGCGTGTCGCGCCATGGATGCGAGCCAAGGTCAGCGTGCACTCCTGGGCGCACCAGAGTTCCAGCCGGGTATCGAAGAGCCGCACGTTTACGCGACTGCCAATCAGGCGCGAGGGGACCGTGTACAGAACGCGCTTAAGCTCGATGGTGCTGCTGCGCGTGACGCGTATCGTATGCTCGGTGTAATTGACGCTGCGCCCAGCGGGCAACGGCTGTAATTGTCGCTGCTCATCCTTGAAGGCGGATGCGATGCGACGATTACGCCTGGCCACCAATTGCGCCACGAATTCGTTGTAGTTTTCGATGGAATCGAAGTCGTAACTGTTACGCAGTAACAGCGCTTGTTTTAATTGACGCTTGATATGATTGTTGGGCGATTCAATGGCGCCATTCTCGTGGGCCACGCCGCGATTGTTGCGGGTGGCGATCACCCCATAGTGCTTGCACAAGTCCTCAAAGCGCGTGGTGAAGTCGTCGTGTTCGGCTTGGTTCTTGTAGGCCGCGCTCAGGCTATCAGTGCGTAGCTGGCGAGGTACGCCACCGCTGCGCCAGAAGGCTTGCTGCAGCCCGTCAGACAAGGCGCTAAAGCTCTCGCCACCGCAGACGACCTGTGCATAGGCCCAGCCGCTGGCCACCAGTCGGTAATGGAACAAGCGATGGGGCAACGCCACCGTCCTGATCGTGACGGGTTCCCCCACCACAGTAAAGTCAGCCATGCCCAGCTCGCCCATCGCGTGCGTTTGCATGAAGACCACGTCTTGATCGGGGCCGTGTAATTGACGCCAGGTTTGCACCCGGCGCTCCAACGTGCGCCGGGACCTGGGATCAAACGGCGGCGTATGGTGCTCGCATAGATGGTCGAACAAGCCGATGGCGGTAATCGTCGGGGAGCGCTCCAGCAAGGGAATCACGATCGGCTCCCACACGTCAATTAAGGGGTCTACTCGCGTGCGCCACGGCCGGGATTCGTTACTGGGTTGGCGCGGGGGGTGGCTGTCGGCGCGTCGCGCCGATCTGATGGAGATGCCAGCCTTCGCCGCTGCCAGCACTTGGCTGCTGTCCTGTCGATGCTTCATATATAACCTGATTTGTTGATCTGTAATTCGTTTGCCCGACACCGCGCATCCTTTGATTTGCTATGTCGAACCCTATCAGATCAACCGGCCAAGATAATTGACGCTGACCGGCCAAGTTAATTGTCGCTGAACAGATTCATCGATGAAGGACTGTGCTCGGTCATAGGTGATAGCTTCTATGCACATACGAAGTTCAAGCGCGGCATAGCGCAGCCGCTCATCAACGCCTGCATCAAGTTCATTTTTCGCGCGTTGAAGGGCTTCCCGCGCTTTGGAGCGAAAGTCGTGTTTCATAAACAATTATTTTTATCTCATGGCTATTGCATCTGAAGACCACAGCTTGGTCAGACTCCTATCTATATAGAATAGTGGCAGCCGTTATCTTCAAGCGCAGCGCAAGGTGCCTAATGTAACGCGCATCCCGAAGCACCGCAGCTATGTACAAGCTAACCAAACAGGCTGAATATTGTTTGGGGTTAGCTCTATCAGGTAGAAAACGACCGGAGCTGCCATTTGACTCCTCAGGGGCATCGCCACATCTAGTGATTGTTGGCGAAGACGTTTGTTCTGGTGTTTTTACTTCAGTACTGTGCCGTGTATCTGCAAACTGTATCCATGTAGGCCGCCATATCGTCCTGGCTTGAGGATTGCATGAAATCGCCCTTGGAATAATCGCCCCACTTATAGGCCGCGCCTTGTATGTAAGTGGCAAGGGCAGCTTGATCCGTGGCATAGGCATAAGGGGTATAAGTACGCTTCTGGCAGTTGACCATAAAGCGGTCCGCCTTGAGGATTACTCCCTCAGGCGACTCAGGATCAATAAGCACGATTTCTGGTGCAGTCTGTTCGCCTGTGAGATAGCTAATTTCTATGGTGTTGCGGCTCATCGTTTTAAACCCAGTAATAAGCATAAGACCTGACACACTTGAGGCACCATAGGTGTAGAAAACTTTACCAAGTACGTCCTCAAACCTCACCTCCGCAGCGGCATATGTGGGAATGCCCGCTAGGCAAAGGGCGACGATAGTTAGTGTAGAGGCGAGTCGGATCATGAGATTTTTCTGTAATTGGTATGTGGATTTGTAGCGTCGCTGTTTACTAGCTGGTGCTTCCTGTTGCGAGTGGGGTGGAGTCCATAACCAAGTCGTCCACCTCATCTAAACGGAATTGCTCGATTATTCGTTGATTGTGATCATCAAGGTAGCCTTGAAGGTCACGACGACCAATCAGGCGAACCGATGCCGCGTCGGCAAGCTCTATTGCCGATCTTGTGAAAGTCGAGTTGGTAACGACCATAGCCTCGTCGCAGCCGTAGAAGCTTTTAGCAGCAATGGCTTCTTGTACAGCAGTATTACCGACCGTTCCGGAGTAGTTCTTCGCCTGAATGACGATCTTCTTTCCAAACCTACTCACGAAAAGGTCGGCGCCTTGATCGCCGCTCAATTTTGTCTCCTCAACGTCATAGCCGGCGGTTTGAAAGACTTCTACCAGGAATTTCTCGAAATCGTATCCACCCATCGCATCGACGTGATACATCGTAACGAATCGATTGGGATCGAAGTGCTCTAGCTTCGTTGCCAGGCGCTCCACAAGGATGTCGAAGTGGAGCCGCTCGCAGGTCTGTAGCCAAGCCTGAAGGGTATGTATTGGCAAAAGTGGCGTGTTGAAAGTCGAAGACGCCTGCTCGGCATAATCAAGTTCGGCGTACCGAATGTCGTTATCCCACAGAAAATAGAAAAAGAGACTGAGATCGTCACGAAAGGTAGTGCCTGCCTCTTCAATCCACGACCTTAAGCTATCAAGTAGTGATCCTTCAATGTGCCTCGCAATTTCGTTGGAAAAGCCAAGGTATGCCGCGTTGAATCCCGTCGTGCGTAATAGTTTATCGAGGAGGTGTGGAAGCTCTTCCAGTTCGGTGAAGCCCTTGCGGATCAGTACTTCACGAAACAACTCTCGATTCGAGTAGGAGCCATTCAGCCGCGCACCAGGCGTGGTGGCGTCATCCAGTTCGATTGGCTGATGATTGATGGTGTGAAAGAAGTTGGCGAAATAAGGTTTTTTGAGTTCTGAGTATTTGCGCAACACACTGCGGAGGAGGTCACTGAGCTGTGCTTGTTCCTTCTTCTTCCCAAGCAAATCCTTCAGGAAGCCTTTGGTCTGGTATTGGAATTCTGGGTTGAAGGATGGGTCGAGAGGAACCTGTTGCGCCATAGGTGCTTGCTGGTCGGCATCCCCTGCGGGTGCGCACCATGGGCACGTTGTTTCGAATGAGGTTCTATTGCAGGAGCTACACTGATAAATCACAACTTATCTCCGGGGTGGCGTGGCTTAGAACTTCCTTTGCCAAGAGGAGGTCACATGATTAGTACAAGCAGTGTCGTCAACAGTAGATTGTCGAATATGCTCTTGTGTGCTGATCACTGTCGTGATGCGGTGATCACGCGAATCAGCCGTTCGGCTTTGTCTTCGATCCAGGCGTGGTGGTTATCGCGTATAACCTGCGGAAACCCCATGCGTATACATACTTTATTACATTTTACACGCCGATGACTCGTTACGGGAGGAGAAAGCAGACGCTTCGATTCGTGTTGGCAATGCCAAGCTCATATTCGAGGCTCGGAAAGAGATGGATGCGATTGAACTCATTGTGAACTCCGAGCGTATTCCGTTATCTACACAGGAAGCAGCACGAAAGCTGCGAAAATAGAGATATATTGTATATACAGCCAGTTATGAAATGGACAGAAAGCCTCCCGGCGCTGAATTGTGCTGTAGCTATAAGTAAGCCAACTCAAAACGGCTGTAGACTGTTACGTTCCAATAAGGATGGATTAGCTCTAATTGGACTACACATGTGTGCCGAATTGACGGTGAGTGAATAAGTGAAGCATGGCCAAAAAAAATAGCGACGATTCCAGTCGGCGGTGTAAACCAAGCCGCGACGACTTTAGCCAAAAGACTAAGAACTCACTTGCATTGCGTGCAGGATATCAATGCTCATTCCCATCATGCGGCATTCCTACTGCAGGGCCGAGCGATGAGGCGCCTGACAAGCACATCAGCATAGGGGTCGCAGCACATATTTCTGCCGCCTCACCAGGGGGAGCAAGGTACGATGTCAGCATGTCGCCTGAAGAGCGTATTCATATCAGTAACGGTATCTGGTTATGCCAAAACCATAGCCGGTTTATTGACGTAGATCATGCAGCATTCCCCGCAGAGATCCTTCATAAGATGAAGCTGGAGCATGAGGATAGGTTGCGAAGCCAGATGAGCGGGCAAGCATTAGCTTTGATGGCTTCGGATTTCATCGCTGTCGGCCCTGACATCATATTCATGGGTGAGCTTATTGAGGTCGATGTTCAGTCCTGGTCATTTCGTTTGGATCATTTTTTCATAGGAGATCTAGGCGCCTTGATCAAATTCAGCGAAAGCTTCGATACTATCGATCCGTATGACCAATTCGTTTTGGTTAATGCAATGGGTGATGGACGTCAATTGTCTAAGGCTCCTAGCTGGAAAAAAATAGGAAATGCCGTTGTCGTTACAGTGGGGATAATAGAAAGCTTTCCTCGTATTGATGCTCATAAGCTGCCTCGGGGCCTGGCACTCAATGACAAGCATGATCTCTTCCTTGAGAAAGGTGACCTTGCCACAGTACAAGGGCTGGAGGCTCTCCCCCAGACAATAAAGACGTGTTTGTCGACGGGGCGTGGCGAGGTGTTTTCTAGCCCCAGCTATGGCACTAGGATCAGGGAGTACTCAAGCGAATTCTTCGATTCGCCTTGGTTGCCACGTTTAATCAAACTTGAAACCATCAGAATGGCATGTATTCCTTATGCCAGTCATAGCTCCGAAAAACCCATGACCCCACTGAAATGTGTACAGCAGGTCGTATCCGTTGAGCAATTGAGTACTTGTGGTGATGATGGGTGGACTCCCTTCCGTTTTCAGTTAGAGGTCGAGGGTGTCGGTACTTGGGCTAGTGAGATGCCAATATTTGTTTCTAAAGATCTGTGATGTCCATCTGAATCACAGCATAGCTGGCTTAACACGGTATTAGTCCTCAGGAGATTATCCTTGTCGCAGTACATCAATCGCACACTGACAGTACTGATGGTACTTGCGGTAATTGCAGTATTCGGCATGTTCTCTGCAAGCGGTGAGTCGGTAATTCCAATTCTTAAAGGCACATGGCTAGAAGGGCCTCTTATTGCTCTGGGTTGGAGCAATGTCATCGTATTCAACCTATCAATTGGGTATCTGGTCACCGCTTTTTTCTGGGTTCTTGTTGTCTATACGCCGGAACGCAAACGAAGGAAGGTTCTTCGCGATAACTTGAATCGGCGCTACCAAGAGTTTAAAGAAGAGGTCATACAAACGTTGCTGTGGGCATCTGTCGGGGGCCACGACTCAAGGACTCCAAGGGAGCTTACTGATCACAAGAAGTTTAAAGCCTTTTTCGACCAGGATAACAAAACAAACTGGTATGCGGCCCTAAACGGCTTACAGGGGAGTAAAGACCGAATGCGTGAGCTAACACTTGCGCTACAGATGCTCTCCGAGGAGGTGTCATACGTACTGAACAATCTTCCTATTCAAGATCCGGCAGTGCACAGTCTTTTCAAGGTTCTTAATGAGAGCATCTATCGCTTACAACACTCCGATGGCGATCTCTATGACCAAGTAAAGCATGTCGGAGGTTTTGTCTGGGGAATTTTAGCGCGATGGGATTTCGCTGCCGGCCAGATGGAAGCTGACCTCATCCAGGAAATGATTGATCGCCTTTAGCCGTATCTGAACTAGTGTATCGATTTTGTTGTGCTTGATAAGCGCCGAGCTTAAGTATCGAGTGCGTCAACCGTCGGTGTGGCCTGGAGATAAACCTTACCTATGTCGACTACTCAGTTCCTATGCTCAAAGCTCTAGGCAGCGCATGCATATTGGGAATAGCCGAACAGGTAGCTACGGCCGGGTGATCCCTAGAGGCGTAGATTTGAATTAGCGGCTGGGTTAATCGCTGAAATTCGGAATGTGTGTTGGTTCGGGCGTGATCTGAGGGTGGGGGTAGCTCTATGGGGCAGATAACGACCCATTCCAGCCGCTCGCCCCTGCAATGAACTTAAGGGTCTAAAGGACAGCGACCGAGTTTTGATCGAACGGTCGCTGTCGACAGAATCTTCTTAAGCGTATTGCGCCAACCCGTTACCAAGCGACCAATTTTCCTTCTCAACCTCAATCACGTTCACGAACACATCCTCTGGGCGAATGCCCGGGCTTTCGCCAAGCAACTGTGTGATTCGCCGAAACATCTCTTTCTTTTGTTCCACTGTGCGAGTGTTGTTTGCGGTAATCTGGATCATCACGATGTCGTCGCTTCGATCGATACCTAGATAAGACGCGCCGTAGCGAAAATTTGCCTTTTCATGCTCGCTGATTGTCATGAACTGATTGTCTTCTGGCACGTTGAATGTTTCATGCATCGCTCGGTGAAGGCTATCAAAAATCGCTTGCCGGTAGGCTTCTGATTGACCTGTACGTAGTGCAATGTGCGTCAATGGCATTTTTTAATCCTTTGTGAAGTGAGGTATCTATGCTATATATTTTCAATTGATATCAATAGCAATTTCAGTAATAACATTTGAAAATGATAGGTCGCCCACTAGATTTGGATGCGGTAGCAGCATTTGTCCATGTTGCTGAACTCGGCAGCTTTACTCGCGCGGCGGAAGCCATGCAAACAACGCAGGCAGCGGTTAGTTTGAAGCTCAAAAGGCTTGAAGACCGGCTAGGCTGCCGCCTTTTAGAACGTACACCTAGGCACGTAGAGCTGTCGGCGCGAGGAGCCGCATTTCTCGGACATGCCCGTCAACTACTAGAAGCTAACTATCGAGCTCTCGCAGCGTTTTCAGGTCAAAGGCAGCGGCTTACCATTGGTATCAGCGAGCATGTTGCTGGCCCGGAGCTACCAGCACTGATTGCACGCATGAATGCGCAGGACCCTGAGCTATCGATCGCCATTCGGATTGCGTCTTCAGGCGACTTGTTGCAGAGTTTCGATCGAAGGGAGCTTGATACGGTGATTGTCCGCTTGCACTCGGGGCGGACTGACGGCGAGATTCTGGCAGAAGAAAAATTCGGATGGTTCGCCTCTCCTAGCTGGCAGTATCGTGCGGGGGAGCCGCTGCCTCTCGCAACAATGGCTGAACCATGTGGAGTACGACAAATGGCTGGCGAGTACCTTGATAAAGCGGAGATACCATGGACGGAGGTATTTGTGGGTGGCGGGGTGGCTGCTGTCGCTGCCGCCGTAATGGCTGGTATCGGCGTTTCCGCATTGGCACCACGCATGCTGCCGTTTGGTGCGGTGGCGGTAGGCTCCAAGTTGGGGCTCCCCGACTTGCCGTGCTTGCCTGTCCTGCTGCACGCTAGGTACAAAGATGAGAGGACACGTGATGCGATTGCCTCGCTTGCAGCTGCCTTCAGGAGTGCAATCCGAAGTTAACCGTTCAGTGAAATCGCTGAACTGAGCGTCCGCTTTTGGCCGATTGTAGCCAAAGCCAGAAGGGCCGAACTCGACCCTAATTTCTCATACGCCCCGCAGCCACTCCAACGCCTTGATGTCGTCGGCAAAGGGGAAATGCCTGATTTCGGCAGACGTGAAGTGTTTGGCCAGCAATTCGGCTATATCGGTCACCATGGCGATGCGTTTAACCTGCTTGTGGTGCTCGCGGACAAAATGCATATGGGCCGTGAATGCGCCAAAGTTTTCCCATCCAGGAAAGCCTTTCGCATGAACCATTACGCCGTGAAGCTTGCCGTGCTCGGAGAGATAGGCATCAACGTCGGCGCTGAGACTGCCGAAGTCTTCCTTGCTTAAAGGCGCGCTGGGTTTGAGCAACAGAATACCTTCAGCTTGCATGATGGAAAAGTTGAGCATGTGAATACTCCAGTAGCTGAATCTTCAGTATAGGCCTTTTATGATCTGCCGCTTCTGGCTGATTGTAGCCAAGGACCGGTGACCGGATCCGACCCAAAGCAGCCACCCGAACGTACGCTCCAAAGCCGTCATTCAAGCTATAGTGCTCAGTGCGGGCTCACAGCATGATTGACCACGCAACTTTATCGTAACGGGAGCAGTCGATTTAATGGCGGCATTTGGTGCTGTTCTTTTAAAAAGTTCCTACGCCATAGAAGTGGACTATAAGCGCGTTTTCTAGTCTTCGGCGCGCCCAGCACATCCAAAACAACTGCGTGCGATGACACATGTGATACGCAAATTCATGCACACTCTTGAGCGACTACTTATGAGCAGAGACTGGATTCTTCAAAGCCGAGAGACCCGCCGAGCCTACGCGAATGCAACATGGGTGCCTCTGCGCGCAGCCCATGAGCAGGAGCAAGGCCAAGCACGGGTTACTGAAGTTGGATATGTTAGCGAGTTCTTTGGTTGTGGATCGGTCGCATTTCCACCACAACACCGGGAGCTCGCCGAGCAGTTGAGCTGGAACGACCTAGGAATAGGGCACAGCGCGCGACCATATGCCTACGAGGATGGTTATTACTCACCTATAGACGAGTACCAATACAACGACAAAGAATCAATTGGGATTGAGCTTGTATTCGTGCACGACCAACCTGTTGTGGGCGGAACGAACTGGATATTGAATCCTGACTTGGTCGTTGCACTACGCCTAATTAAGGAAGAGAACAGTTGGGTTAGGCCAGAAGAGGATTTCGTGGTCGTAGCTCGAGAGGTTCTTGACGGAAATGGCAAGCACCAGCTGATCGAAATAAAGCGAGCGTTTCTCATTGACTACTTGGCTGCCAGGGGGCTTGCTCTACGCCTCTCCTACTATCGGCAACGAGTGGAGAATGTTGCCGTCCTTGAAGGCACTGAGTACGAAGGCTTAGAGAGTCATCAGAACGAGCGGGATAACGGTCGCTTCGAACTGCTTATTCGCAGCCTTAATGATGTGTATGGCGGAAATTGGGCATCGTTCCGTGTCTGGAGAACTGATGTTGATGAAGAGGAGGACGCTCCAGTCCTAGGCGCAGAGAGCGACGACAACACAGAGTTTGAGAGTTCAGAAGGAGTTCGGTCTGGCCCCAACGGAGTGCGAGTTGAGGGCGAATTTTGGAAGGATGAGTGGATCGATCACCAAGATAAAAGCGTGCGGGTCCGCGGAGACATTGATCAAACATTGCCACACTTCATTGTTGAAACTGATGGAACAAGAGCAGCATCCTCAACACTGAACAATGAAGACGTTGGTCGATGGCTTTGGTTTCGTTCAAGCGTGGTGACTGAGCTTCTAAGCCACCGTGGCTTTACCCTGAAGTGGTATACAGCAGAAACAGGGGGCATTCAATCTACCTCCGGGTACGCCACGCACTTCGGCATTAATTCCGCCGACTTGGTGACCGTCTACGCCCAGGATGTCGCTCGTCTCGCCGCTTGGGAGCAGCACATCTGGGCAGCCCACAACGTCGCGCCTGATGGCAAGGTCTCAGGAGAATTGCTATCGGCACAAGTCAAGACTCAGCCGCCATCTACACATGCAGTTGAAGAACTATTCTTTGTAAGCATGCGAATGCTCGAAGAAGGTTTCCGTAACAAGTTTGGAGTTGCGTTGTTCAGTCACGATATCGACGACGAAGCGGCTATGCAGCAAGTCACTCGCTTCCTGAGTAGGGATCAAGTTTCATTGCTCCGGCTTGCGAAGGAGGTCATCCGCGTGTTTTCGGATCGCCTCAATGTTCGCGAGCTGCGCAAGCTCTCGACTCATACGGACAAGGACAAACTTGGCTCCAACAAGCTCCTCCAGGACGTGTTGGCCAACGAGGCAGGGGAAGAGAGAGCCCGCCGGGTACTTGGTCCCATCATCGGCGCATATGACTTAAGAGTTGGTGATGCGCACCCGACTGGATCGAAGATTGGGGAAGCCTTGAAGCTCGCTGGTATTGACGAGAGTCGTTCTCACTTGCGACAAGGGGAGCAACTCATTCACAACGTCGGGCACTCCGTCTGGTGGATCGGGAAGCTACTCTTTGGGAAGAGCGGAAGTACATGAGGCGTCGCCAAATGCCGCGAACTGCAGCCTCGAGCCGACCTGCTACGACGAGCGGCTTAGCTCGAATGTTGAATGGCGGCTTATCCACGCTTCCACCGACAACTTTTGGCCGAAAGCCGCGGTTGCGAGTTCACCGCTAATCCCATCTGGCAGCACATGGCAGATCACGCCTGAGTTTGCGCCGCGCATCAATGCCGCTGAGCATACCCGAACTCGCACGTATATACCAGCATGCCCAACAGGCTGAGTATCGTTTCGTCAGTTGGGTTATCCGTGCTGGCGTACGCAAGATAAATCGCGGTGTCGAAGAGCTTGTTTGCTGTGATTTCGTCCATACAGGTAGTTTGGGCGAAAGTTGGCTGGATGAGAATTCGCGCTTTCCGAGGTGGCTGTAATTGCCCATTTCGATCTTGAATGGAAGGCAAATATGCTCTACATTGGGAATGCCTTAAACAGGAGGTTTCCGAGAAAATGTTAACGCTGACGGTTACAGCAAAACGCCAAATTACCTTTAGCCAGGAGTTGCTAAAGCATCTAGGTGTAATGCCTGGCGATAAACTTGAAATCGACAAACTGCCTGATGGCAGAATATCAATTAAAGCAGCAAAATCCGCAGGTAAGATCGGCAACGCTTTCGGTATTCTGGCTAAGAAAAATACAAAAAATATCTCGCTGTCTATCGAGGAAATTGACGCGCTCACCCGAGATGCGTGGACTGGCATTAAAGGGTGAGTGTGTGCGTATTGTCAGCTCGGATGGTTTTGAACAGGAGGGTGGTTATATCTACGTCGACACAATTTCAGTTTTAGATAAGGTGCGTTGTAGTTAGTAAGCCCTAAATAGCTGCTTCGATACGGCAGTATGGGCAAGAGCTTGATTCGGGTATATTCGTAGCTACCGAAGTAGCTTGGGAGGAGCATCAGATATGGCGAACACCACAACGCTTACGTCGAGGGGCCAGATTACGGTGCCTCAGGATATCCGCAATCGGCTGGGCCTAAAATCTGGTGACAAAATTACATTTACGCTACTGAGCGATGGTACTTGAGTGGTAAGGGCGAGAAACCGGCAGGTAGCTGATTTGGCGGGGCTGCTATATAGGGCTGGCCGCGTTGCAGTGCCAATATCCAAAATGAAGGTCGGGTAAGTCGGCTGCTTTGCTCAGAGCACTAGGCGTGCTGTGTGCTGCGCGTTAAATAGCGTGTTTGCACCTGCTCAGAACAGAACTTTAATGTCATCCGACATTTCCAGAACAGAACTTATTGTCACTTTAGCCCGGTTTTGAGCAATTTTTGACCATGTTCGTGGTTTGGGTAATAAGCGATTTTTGCTTAATAATAATTAGAAATAAGAGCGCAAGTTCGTCGTTTTCTGCTGCGGGGGCTTTTCTCATAGGAGAACAGAACTTTAATGTCACTGTTTTTCGCCGAAAACGGTCTTCCAGAACAGAACTTATTGTCACTAAAGTGCTGGAACAGAACTTATTGTTCCGGAACAGAACTTTAATGTCTGGTCGGTATTCAATCGAACAGGCATTACACACCTGGTCTCAATCAGCGGATCCCACATTACGATGATCGCGGCGCTTGGAGGCAGCCTGGTCTACTGGCTATGGCGACGCATACGAATACGCGGTCACTATCTGGCCGAAAGGTTCCCAGCGCAGCTGGCTGGGGCCATGGCGGCGTTGGTGGTCGCATGGGTTTATTGCCTGCTGGCGGGGTGGGGGGTTCCGGCGCGCCGAACTTTCCTGATGCTGGCTGTAGTGGCAATCGCTTATATGTTGCGCCTGCCCCTGAACGCATCGCGGTTGCTCTCGCTCGTGGCATTTTCAGTCGTGCTTCTGGATCCCTGGGCATTGCTCGCCAGTGGATTCTGGCTGTCGTTTTCCGCCGTGTATATCCTGATGGCAAGCGCCGGGTGGTGGGGACAATCGGCGCGACGATCCTCAGCCACACGAGGCCAGCGGTGGCTCCGCTTCGCGGCTACCGCCACGCGTTTGCAACTGGCCATCACGGTGGGTTTGATGCCTTTATTGGCATTGATTTTTCACGAGGTGTCCCTGATTTCGCCGCTGGCCAATGTCTATGCCATCCCAGTCATCAGCTTGATTGTCACACCCGTTTCCTTGTTGCTGGCGACGGCCGCATTTATTCCAGGGCTGGAGTGGCTGGCTGCGGCCCTGGCATGGGTGGGACATCTTGCGCTTGACTGGACGATGGTGCCTACAGTGTGGCTCTCCGATATTCGGGCGGCCAGCTTTAATGCGGCGGCAGCACCGCTGTGGCTGACACTGTTTGCCATGCTGGGGCTGATGCTCGCCGTCCTCCCATACGGGTTGCCTTTTCGTAATGCGGCGTGGCTGTTTACGCTGCCGGCCTTGCTATGGACACCGCAGAGGCCACCACAGGGAGGCTGGGACTTGTATGCGCTGGATGTCGGACAGGCCAGCGCCATCGTAGTGCAGACAGCCGGCCACTCCTTATTGTTCGATACCGGATTGCGCAGCAGCGCCAGTTCTGATGATGGCGCTCGCACCATAGTGCCGTTCCTGCGATCACGCGGTATCAGGAAGCTCGATACGCTGGTGATCTCGCATGCCGATATCGACCATGCTGGCGGCTTGCGCAGCATCCTGGGCGGGCTGGCCGTGGGACAGTCCTATAGTTCATTCGATGCGGCGCACTACCTGTCACGCGAGGCGCGGCTTCTCGGCGTCCCTCAGCAAATACCGCCCGCGCCGCTGGCGATGTCGCGGTGCGAATATGGAGTTTCCTGGCAGATCGATGGAGTGGCGTTCGAGTTTCTATGGCCTCTCAAGTCCGTTCCGTCCAAGCCGTCGCGATCGCGCAAGAACCGCAATGACGACACCTGCGTGTTGCGCATTCGGGGAAGCCACCATTCTGTGTTGCTTCCTGGTGATATCGGCGCCGCGCAGGAATTTTTGCTGGTCGACAGGGGGCTGGAACGTCTGGATGTCGTGCTGGCAGCGCATCATGGATCAAAGAACTCGTCCAGCCCGCAGTTTGTCAGTGCTGCACAGCCCGGCCATGTGGTGGCTCAGGCGGGCCTATGGAATCGATATGGTCATCCCAGTTCGCTGGTGGTAGGTCGCTGGAAAGCGGCAGGTGCGAGGGTATGGCGCACCGATCAACACGGTGCCGTCACAGTCACGTCCCGCCCGGCAGGCTTGTTGGTTTCTGGCGAACGCGGTTCTGCACGCCGATATTGGCATGGCCGCTAGGGTTGCCCCCACCCCCGGGCGCTTGCGGATAGCAGCCGGATCGGCGATGATTGAAGCAGCTGTTCAAAAGACGGTTAAGAAAAAACCATCGGTTCGAAAATTCCATAAGACATTTTCTGAAGCAAGCATGAGACAAACTATCCCGTTACGACTGCACGTGCCCGAGCCCTCCGGGCGGCCCGGCCACGCCACCGACTTCTCCTATTTGCGGCTAGCCGATCCCGGCGCGGTACGCAAACCTCCGTTGGACACATCAGCAACCGACACGACCGACATGGCGTACACGCTGGTGCGCGTGCTGGACGACGATGGCAACGCGCTGGGGCCATGGTCACAAGACATCGACCCGCAGCTGCTGCGCAAGGGCCTGCAATCCATGATCAAGACGCGCATCTACGATGCGCGAATGTTGATTGCCCAGCGGCAAAAAAAAATGTCGTTCTATATGCAAAGTCTTGGCGAGGAAGCCGTAGGCACTGCCCAGGTCATGGCCCTTTCCAAGGGCGACATGTGCTTTCCGTCTTACCGCCAACAGAATCTCCTGATTGCGCAAGACGTCCCCTTGTTCGACATGATGTGCCAGTTGTTTTCCAATGACCGCGACAGCCTGAAGGGGCGGCAACTGCCTGTGATGTACTCCATGCGCGAGGCGGGTTTCTTTTCGATTTCCGGCAATCTCGCCACGCAGTTCGTCCAGGCTGTCGGGTGGGCCATGGCGTCGGCCATCAAGGGTGATACAAAAATCGCATCGGCCTGGATTGGCGACGGCGCCACCGCGGCGGCGGATTTCCAGACGGCGCTGACCTTTGCCCATGTCTATCAGGCGCCGGTGATACTTAACGTCATCAATAATCAGTGGGCAATATCCACATTCCAGGCGCTGGCAGGGGGCGAAAGCACAACCTTTGCGGCGCGCGGTGTCGGCAGCGGCATTGTGTCGCTGCGTGTCGATGGCAATGACTTCCTGGCCGTTTTTGCGGCTTCGCAATGGGCCATCGAGCGCGCACGCAGCAATCTCGGCCCCACGCTTATAGAATGGGTTACCTACCGGGCCGGGCCGCATTCGACCTCCGACGATCCCACCAAGTACAGGCCTGCCGATGACTGGGCACGCTTTCCTCTGGGCGATCCCATCGCACGTCTGAAGCAGCACCTGATGCGGATTGGTGCATGGTCCGAGGAAGAACATCAACGCACGCAGAAAGACTACGAGGCGGAAGTCATTGCCGCGCAGAAACAGGCCGAAAGTCATGGTACGCTGGCGACCGGCCAGACCTCCAGTGTCGCGACCATGTTCGAGGACGTCTATAAAGACATGCCTTGGCACTTGCGCCTTCAACGTCAGAAAGCGGGGGTGTGACCATGCCGGCCAAGCAACAAAAAACGACTCCGATGACAATGATCCAGGCGTTGCGTTCCGCAATGGATGTGATGCTGGAACGCGACGGGAATGTTGTCATCTTTGGACAGGATGTCGGCTACTTCGGCGGCGTGTTCCGATGCACAGAGGGTTTGCAGGCCAAGCATGGGCGCCATCGCGTCTTTGACGCGCCCATCTCCGAAGGGGGCATTGTCGGCGCGGCGGTCGGGATGGGCGCCTATGGCTTGCGTCCTGTGGTGGAGATCCAGTTTGCTGACTATTTCTATCCTGCCACCGACCAGATCGTTTCGGAAGCGGCAAGGTTGCGATACCGATCCGCAGGCGATTTCATCGCGCCGCTCACAATACGCATGCCCTGCGGCGGCGGCATTTATGGTGGCCAGACCCATAGCCAAAGTCCCGAGGCATTATTCACTCACGTCAGTGGTTTGCGTACGGTCATGCCGTCCAATCCCTACGATGCGAAAGGCTTGCTGATCGCCTCTATCGAATGCGACGATCCGGTCATCTTCCTGGAACCGAAGCGCCTGTATAACGGTCCGTTCGACGGGCACCACGATCAGCCCGTAGTGCCGTGGTCCAAGCATCCCCTGGGAAATGTACCGGAAGGGTATTACACCGTTGCGCTTGAATCGGCCTCGATTTTCCGGTCCGGGGCCGACCTGACCGTCCTTACCTACGGCACCATGGTCTATGTGGCCGACGAGGCCGCCAAGCTGTCGGGTATTGATGCCGAGGTCATTGATCTGCGCAGTCTTTGGCCTTTGGACCTCGATACGATAGTCAATTCGGTCAAGAAAACCGGCCGTTGCGTCGTCCTCCACGAAGCCACGCAGACCAGCGGATTTGGTGCGGAACTCACGGCGCTTATCCAGGAACATTGTTTTTATCATCTCGAAGCGCCTATAGAACGGATTGCCGGTTGGGATACGCCATACCCGCATGCCCACGAATGGGCATATTTCCCCAGCCCCCAACGGGTAGCCGAGGCCTATCGCAGGGTGTTGCGTGAAGCAGGGGAGCAATGAGCATGGGTATTCATACGATAAAAATGCCGGATATCGGCGAAGGCATTGCCGAGGTGGAGTTGGTCGAATGGCACGTCAAACCGGGCGATACGGTGGTCGAAGATCAGCTCCTGGCCGATGTCATGACCGACAAGGCGACAGTGCAAGTGCCTTCACCCGTTCATGGAACAGTGGTCTCGCTCGGCGGCGCCGTGGGAGAGGTCATGGCGGTGGGTTCCGAATTGATACGGCTGGAGGTTGAGGGCGCGGGCAATGCGTCTAGCTCAAAAGGGTCGGGGCGCGCGTCGTCCTTGTCGTCTTCCGCTCCGGATGCTGTTATCTCCGCCGCGAAATCCGTGGTTGTGCCTGACTCCAAGCCCGGTCCTGAATCCGCACCTGAAACTACAATCGAAGTCGGGGTGCGGCCTATGTCCGAGCGGGGCGACGCGCCACGGCGAGATGCCGCACAGCCTAACGCCGCCGCGCCAGGTGCTGCGGTCCGCAAGGCCGGTGAAAAGCCATTGGCATCTCCCGCGGTGCGCAAGCGCGCATGGGATCTGGGTGTCCAGTTGCAATACCTCGTCGGTACGGGTGTGGCGGGGCGCATCACCCACGCCGACCTGGATGCCTATGTCGCGCAAGGTGCCTACACCGCGGTGGCAACCGGGCGAGGCGCGGCCTACTTGCTGCGCGATGAGGAAACCCAGGTTCCCATCATAGGCTTGCGGCGCAAAATAGCCCAAAGAATGCAGGAGTCCAAACGGCGCATTCCGCACTTTACCTATGTAGAGGAAGTCGATGTCACCGAGCTGGACGCATTACGCGAGCGCTTGAATATAAAGTGGGCGTCGCAGAGGGGCAAACTGACGATTCTGCCCTTTCTGGCCAGGGCCATGATCCTGGCCCTGCGTGAATTTCCGCAGATCAATGCACGATTCGATGATGACAATGGAACGGTCACGCGCTACGCCGGAGTCCATTTAGGGATTGCCGCCCAGACCGATGCCGGTCTGATGGTGCCGGTGTTGCGGCACGCGGAAACGCACGACCTTTGGTCTTGTGCCGCTGAAATCAAGCGCCTCGCGGATGCGGCGCGCAATGGAAATGCCGTTCGCGATGAACTGTCGGGCTCCACCATCACGCTTACCAGTCTGGGAGCCTTGGGCGGCATTGTTTCAACGCCGGTCATCAACCATCCCGAAGTGGCTATTGTCGGTGTGAACAAGGTGGTTGAACGCCCCGTCATACTCAATGGCGCTGTGGTGGCGCGCAAGATAATGAATCTGTCTTCGTCATTCGATCATCGGGTGGTCGATGGCATGCATGCCGCCGAATTCATCCAGCGCATACGGGGCTTTCTTGAATGCCCGGCCATGCTGTTCATCGAATAGGAAGCGAAATGCAAACAAGCCAGTTACTGATACTCGGCGGTGGCCCAGGTGGATACGTGGCCGCCATACGCGCGGCGCAACTGGGTATTCAAACCGTTCTCGTCGAGAATGAAAATGTGGGCGGAACCTGCCTGAACGTCGGTTGTATCCCGTCCAAAGCTCTCATACATGCTGCCGAAGAATTCCACAAGCTAGCGCGCTACGACACTGAATCGCCCCTGGGCATACAGGCAGGTTCACCGATCGTTGATATCGTTCGCACTACGGCGTGGAAAGATGGCATTGTCGAGCGGCTGACGGGGGGCGTGGCATCACTGCTGAAGAAAAGCGGCGTTCAGGTCGTCAAGGGATGGGCACGCATCGTTGATGGTAAAACTGTCGAGATAGTGAGTTCACCAGCGGCCCAGCCTGGCAGCGGGCTGCGCATCTCCTGCGAACATTTGCTGCTGGCTACCGGGTCCGAGCCCGTCGCATTGCCCTCCATGCCGTTTGGTAGCCAGGTCATTTCTTCTACACAGGCACTGTCGCCGGGCGCATTGCCGACGTCTATGGCCGTGGTCGGCGCCGGCTATATCGGGATGGAATTGGGCATGGCCTACCGCAAGCTGGGCGTGGAGGTCACCATCGTCGAAGCGCAGGAACGGATTCTACCCGCCTACGATACCGAGCTGTCCAAGCCGGTACTCGCTTCCCTCAAGAAGCTGGGTGTCTCCTTGCACCTTTCGTGCAGCGTACTGGGGCTGGACGATGCCGGCCACTTGCGAATAAAGGATGCTCAGGGTGCCGAATCGACGCTGGCCGTCGAGCAGATCCTAGTCGCGGTAGGGCGGCGTCCGCGCATCGCGGGGTTTGGCCTTGAATCCCTGTTGCTCGATATGAACGGCTCCGCGGTACGTATCGACGATCAATGCAGGACATCGATGCGGGGTGTCTGGGCTATTGGCGATGTGGCTGGAGAGCCTATGCTTGCCCATCGCGCCATGGCGCAGGGCGAGATGGTCGCCGAGATTATTTCAGGGAAACATCGCCGCTTTGTCCCGGCCTCGATTCCGGCAGTCTGCTTCACGGATCCCGAAATTGTAGTGTCTGGCCTGTCGCCCGGCGAAGCCGAAACAGCAGGGGTGGATGCAATCAGCGCCAGCTTTCCCTTCTCGGCAAACGGCAGGGCCATGACGCTCGAATCCAGCGACGGCTTCGTTCGGGTGGTCGCCCGTCGTGACAACCACTTGATTCTTGGCTGGCAGGCGGTGGGCGGGGGCGTATCGGAACTGAGCGCCGCTTTTTCGCAATCGCTCGAAATGGGCGCGCGCCTGGAGGATGTGGCGGGCACCATCCACGCTCATCCTTCCCTGGGTGAAGCAATCCAGGAAGCGGCAATGCGCGCATTGGGCCATGCACTGCATATCTAGTGCTACGCTACAATCTGAGCTCCATTCTGCAGTGAGGGGCTACATGATCGATACCACATACATGCGCAGTGAACAGCCAGGGCCCAGGCTCGACTACGTCATGTGTGCCAGCCTGGCTGGCACACACCGCATGGCCTATTGGGAATGGGGCGATCCCGATAATGACCGTGTCTTGCTATGTGTACATGGACTGACCCGCACCGGTCGCGATTTTGATCTCCTGGCGCAGCGCCTGGCCACTCATTATCGGGTGGTCTGCCCCGATGTCGTAGGTCGGGGGAAGTCCGATTGGCTCATCAATGCGGCGAGTTACGTCGTACCGCAGTATGTCGGCGATATGATCACCCTTATTGCACGCCTTAAACCGACTCAGCTGGACTGGGTGGGAACTTCCATGGGAGGTCTCATCGGCCTGGGATTGGCAGGTGCGCTGACGATGTCGGCATTGGCCAGACCGGATCGCGGCAGTTGCGGTTTGCCGGCGGAGAACACGATTTCCCTGGGCAAGATGGTTCTTAACGATATAGGCCCCAAGTTAAGCTTTGCAGGCTTGACCCGTATTGCCGAATATGTGGGCGAGCCGCTGAAGTTCGATACGTTCGAGAAGGCTGTCGGATACGTACGCACGGTATCGGCCGGCTTTGGAAATCATGATCAGAACGGATGGGAAGATCTCACCAGGCATGTGTTCAATAAGCAAGGCGACTGCTGGGTCAAGCACTATGACCTGCGGATCGCAGAACCTTTTGCCAATGAATCCGAGGCTAAGATTCAGGCATCGGAAGCCATATTGTGGGCCGCCTACGAGAGTATCAATACACCCATACTAGTGGTGCGCGGCGAAGAATCCGATCTGCTGACCGCCGAAGTTGCCACTGAAATGCTCCAGCGCAATCGCCATGCCAGCCTGCACAATGTGCCTAATGTGGGTCACGCTCCAACCTTCCGCAGCGCTGACCAAATCGATCCATTGGTCGAATTTTTACTCGAAAACTAAACGGCGTACACTAAGAATTCCGACGGCATGTTGTCTTCGGAATTCTTTCGCATTGCAAGAGTGAATATTAAAGTCGACCTGCATTCCCACTCCGTCGTTTCCGATGGAGTCCTCGCGCCATCGGAGCTGGCCGCCCGCGCGCACGCCAATGGCGTGCAGCTCTGGGCACTGACCGACCACGACGAACTGTCGGGCATCGCCGAAGCCCGGCAATCGGCTACGTCCCTCGGTATGTCCTATGTGTCGGGCGTCGAAGTCTCCGTCACATGGGGAAGACAAACGATCCACGTGCTCGGACTCAATGTCGACGAGACCAATGCTGGCTTGAACGCAGGCTTGGCGGAAATACGAGCGGGCCGTAGTGTTCGGGCCAGGGAAATGGCGGACAGGCTGACATCCATGGGGGTGCCGGATAGCTACGCCGGCGCCATGAAATTTGCGGGCAATCCGTCGCTGATCAGCAGAACTCACTTTGCCCGCTTTCTGGTCGAGCAGGGATACTGCAAGAACATGCAGATGGTGTTCGATAAATATCTGGGGGAGAACAAGCCCGCCAATGTGCAAGTGCATTGGTCCACGCTTGCACAAGCGGTCAGCTGGATCGTTGCGGCGGGTGGCCGAGCCGCGATTGCGCACCCGGGACGCTATGATTATTCGCCCATGCAATTTGACGCCCTGTTTGATGAGTTCAAGGAACTTGGCGGCACCGCAATCGAGGTCATCACGGGCAGTCACACGTCGGCACAATACGTGCAATATGCCGGCGTGGCCCGACGTTACGGATTCCTGGCGTCTTGCGGTTCCGATTTCCACAGTCCTACCGAAGCGCGGCTCGATCTCGGCGAACTTCCTTCGCTTCCATCCGACCTGACGCCGGTGTGGCACGATTGGGTATGACCATGAACAAAGCTTTTGTAAAAGAATCCGATAACGACGATGATGACGACCTGGGTCCTGAGACGGTAAAGCTCCCTCCAGGCACGAAGAACTACATCACCACGCAAGGCTATCAGCGGCTGCGTGATGAGCTCGCTCATCTGATCACGGTCGAGCGTCCGTCGATCGTGCAAATCGTTTCTTGGGCGGCATCCAACGGCGATCGTTCCGAGAACGGCGACTATCTCTACGGTAAAAAACGATTGCGTGAAATCGACAGACGCATGCGCTTCCTGACCAAGCGCCTCGAAATTGCCGAGGTCGTTGATCCGGCGGCGCAGCCCAATCGGGATCAGGTTTTCTTCGGTGCCACCGTCGTATATTCCGATAGGGCAGGCGAAGAGTTCCGGGTCACCATTGTGGGCGTGGACGAGGCCGAACCCCTGGCCGGCAAGATCAGCTGGATTTCGCCTGTTGCGCGGGCGCTGACCAAGGCACGCGAAGGTGACACGGTCACGTTGCGTACACCCGCCGGCATTGATGAACTGGATATTCTGGAAGTGCATTACCCGTGAGGCTCGGGGTTCAACCCGGCGGGCTATCCGCCAGGCGGGCTGCCCGTTAAACGGCTTGTTAAGCAAGCAGGTAAAATGGGCGTTTCCCCTCTATTGCCTGCGTCGTATCGTGAATCCTATCCAGTATCTCCTCGGCTCTTCAGTCCTGTCCTCGTTTCGCCGCGAGCAGTTGCTGCAACGGTTTATTGAACTTGATCTGCCGGTTGCCGATATCTCCGGTCGCTACGAACATTACGTGTGGACCGATGCCGTCCTGACCCCTCCCGATCAGTCCAAACTTGAACAGCTCCTTGATTACGGCAGTCTTCGCGAAGATGGAAAGCAAGGAAAGAGCGACCTGGTCCTGCGTGTCGTGCCGCGTTTCGGCACAGTTTCTCCATGGGCCAGCAAGGCGACCGACATTGCTCACAATTGCGGCCTGCCGGTCGTGCGCCGCATCGAGCGGGGAATTCGCTACACGATCACTCCAGCGCGTGGCTTGCTCGGCGCCAAGTCCATCGATGCCGGGCAATTGGCCCAGATAGCAGACTGCCTGCACGACCGCATGACTGAAACCGTAGTGGATGCGGAGTTCAATGGCGAAGCCTTGTTTACTTCCTTGCCGGGCAAGCCCATTCAGACGATAGACGTGATCGGCCGGGGCCAGGAGGCCCTTGAACAGGCCAACCGCGCATTGGGGCTGGCGCTCTCGGACGACGAGGTCGACTATCTGGATACGGCGTTCAAGCAGTTGGGGCGCAATCCCACTGATGTCGAGTTGATGATGTTTGCGCAAGCCAATAGCGAGCATTGCCGCCACAAGATTTTCAACGCGCAGTGGGTCATCGACGGCATAGCGCAGCAAAATACATTGTTCGGCATGATAAGGGCCACGCATGCTGCGCAGCCGGAAGGCACTGTGGTGGCGTACTCCGATAATTCCGCCATCATGACGGGCGGACCGGCAACGCTGTTCCACGCCGGGAAAGCATCATCGTCCTCCGTGTACGAGCACCATGATGCTCTGGTGCATACGCTGATGAAGGTGGAGACGCATAATCATCCCACCGCTATTGCGCCTTTCCAGGGCGCCGCGACCGGCGCGGGCGGTGAAATCCGAGACGAGGGTGCTACAGGCCGTGGTTCCAAGCCCAAGGCAGGACTGACCGGGTTCACGGTATCCGACCTGTGCTTCAAGGATGCGCCCGAACCATGGGAAACGGATCCCCATGGTGCGCCCGACCGCATCGCGAGTCCGCTGGATATCATGATTGAAGGGCCACTGGGCGGGGCCGCCTTCAATAACGAATTCGGGCGTCCCAATTTGCTGGGCTATTTCCGGACCCTGGAGCAAACGGCCGGCGACACGCGCTGGGGCTATCACAAGCCCATCATGATTGCCGGCGGCCTGGGCTCTATCGATGATCGCCTCACCCATAAAGATCCCATACCGCCTGGCGCCTTGCTGATCCAGTTGGGCGGTCCTGGCATGCGCATAGGCATGGGCGGGAGCGCAGCATCCAGCATGAGCGCCGGCACCAACAGCGCCGAGCTGGATTTTGACTCGGTACAGCGGGGCAACCCCGAGATCGAGCGCCGTGCCCAGGAAGTCATCGACCGCTGCTGGCAGCAAGGAGAAAGCAATCCGATCATCGCCATCCATGATGTCGGGGCGGGAGGCCTATCCAACGCCTTCCCGGAACTGGTCAACGATGCCGGGCGCGGTGCCATTTTTGAACTTCAGCAAGTTCATCTTGAAGAGTCGGGACTGTCGGCAGCTGAAATTTGGAGCAATGAATCGCAGGAACGCTATGTCCTGGCGATCCAGTCCGAAGATTTGGCGCGATTCGACGCAATCGCGCGACGCGAGCGCTGCCCATACGCCGTGGTCGGCGTGGCCACGCAAGAGCGTCAGTTGCGCGTCACCTATGGTGAAGGCTTGCCCGGTGTTTCGCCGGCCGGGGCCATGCACGAGGCCGTCGGCTTTCGTCCCGTCGACGTCCCGGTCGATGTGATCCTTGGCAAGCCCCCTCGCATGACCCGCGATGTCCAGCGCACGAAAGTTGTGGGCACCGAACTTGATATCACCGATATACCGCTAGCTGAGGCCATCGACCGGGTGTTGCGTCACCCCACGGTGGCCAACAAAACCTTCTTGATAACCATAGGCGATCGCACGGTGGGCGGTCTTACCAGCCGGGACCAGATGGTCGGACCGTGGCAAGTGCCTGTTGCCGATTGCGCAGTCACCCTGGCGGACTACGAAGGTGTCCGCGGCGAGGCCATGTCCATGGGCGAACGTACGCCGCTGGCCATGATCGATGCGCCCGCTTCGGGACGGATGGCCATCGTCGAAGCCCTGACCAACCTCGTGGCCAGCGATGTGCAATCGCTGAAAGACGTGAAGCTTTCCGCCAACTGGATGGCGGCTTGCGGGGCGGCCGGTCAGGATGCGGCCTTGTATGACACCGTCTCGGCAATCAGCGACTGGTGCCAGCAACTGGGCTTGTCCATACCGGTGGGCAAGGATTCACTGTCCATGCGTACCGCATGGTCACGCAATGGCGAGCAGCGCGAAGTCCTGGCGCCTGTTTCGCTTATTGTTACAGCCTTTGCACCCGTCGCCGACGTGCGCGCCACCCTGACGCCACAGCTGCGCACCGATGCCGGCGATACCGCGCTGATCCTTATCGATCTCGGCCTGGGGCAACAACGCCTGGGCGCCTCGATCCTGGCGCAGGCATTCAACCGGGTCGGCGTCACAGTACCCGACATGACGAATGCACCATTACTCATCGCCTTCTTCAAGGTGCTGCGCCAGCTTGCCGCCGATGGGCACATTCTGGCCTATCACGACCGTTCCGACGGGGGATTGCTGGCTACCGTCTGCGAGATGGCTTTTGCCGGGCATGTCGGGGTATCGATCAACCTCGATATGCTGACCATTGATCCGGTGGCCGCGGACTGGGGCGATTATAAAATCCGCTCCGAACAGATATCGGTACAGCGCGATGAACTTACGCTCAAGGCCTTGTTTGCGGAGGAAGCCGGCGCCGTCATCCAGGTGCCGCTGACGCAGCGCAACATCGTACTGCAGCAGCTGCGTGCCCACGGCTTGTCGGCACATTCCCATGTGATCGGCGGTCTGAACACGAAAGACGAGATCCAGATTTTCCGCGACGGGAACTGCATATATCAGAAGCCGCGCGAAGAGTTGGGCCAGCAATGGAGCGAAGTCAGCCGACGCATCATGGCGTTGCGCGATAACCCCGAATGCGCGCGGTCCGAATTCGATACATGGAAAGACAATTCCGATCCTGGCATGGCCGCATCGGTGTCCTTCAATCCGCAGGAAGACGTCGCGGCCCCATATATTCTCACCGGCAAGCGGCCCAAGGTCGCCATCCTGCGCGAGCAGGGGTGCAACAGCCAGGTGGAAATGGCATGGGCCTTCGACAAGGCGGGTTTCGAAGCACAAGACGTGCACATGACCGACCTCTTGTCGGGCAGAACCCGACTGGAGGATGTGCAGGGACTCGTTGCCGTGGGCGGCTTCAGCTATGGCGATGTACTCGGGGCCGGCGAAGGCTGGGCGCGAACCATACGCCATAACGATCAGCTGGCGGACCAGTTTGCCGCTTACTTTGGCCGGTCAGATACCTTTGCGTTGGGCGTCTGCAACGGTTGCCAGATGATGGCTGCATTGGCCAGCATGATCCCTGGCGCGCAACACTGGCCGCGCTTTACACGCAATCAGTCGGAGAAGTATGAAGCACGCCTGTCCCTGGTTGAGATTCCCGAGTCGCCTTCTTTGTTCATGCAAGGCATGGCCGGCACACGTGTGCCAGTGGCTGTCGCGCACGGCGAGGGCTATGCCGACTTTTCGACGCAAGGGGATCTTGCACAGGTGCATAGTGCCTTGAACTTCATCGATAACCGGGGCCAGCGTACCGAGCAGTATCCGGCCAATCCAAATGGCAGTCCTCAAGGCCTTACGGGGGTCACGACGAAAGATGGGCGCTTCACGGTGCTTATGCCTCACCCGGAACGGGTTACGCGGAATGTCACGATGTCCTGGGCGCCCGAGAGTTGGGGTCCGCTGGACACCGGTGGCAAGGATACCCTCCACGGAGGCTATAGCCCGTGGCTGCGCATGTTCCGTAATGCCCGGGTTTGGCTGGGATGATAGGTAAAGACCCTAGGTTCGCGTATAATCTTGCTTTGCACGGAGCTCGTTCATGCGTCTAATCAAAAAAGCGCTCACCTTCGACGATGTGTTGTTGGTTCCCGCGTACTCCGATGTATTGCCTCGCGATACGTCACTTGCCACTCGTTTCACCCGCGATATCACGTTGAATATCCCGTTGGTTTCCGCCGCAATGGATACCGTGACTGAATCACGCCTGGCCATTGCCATGGCGCAGGAAGGCGGCATAGGCATCGTCCATAAGAATCTAACCGCCGACCAGCAGGCGCGCGAAGTCGCTCGCGTCAAGCGCCACGAGTTCGGCATCGTGATTGATCCGGTTACCGTCACGCCTACCATGAAAGTCCGAGATGCGATTGCATTGCAACGCCAGCATGGGTTCTCGGGCCTGCCGGTCGTTGAAGCAGGTAAACTGGTGGGTATCGTGACCAATCGCGATCTCCGGTTCGAAGACAGACTCGATCTTCCGCTGCGCGACGTCATGACGCCGCAAGATCGTCTGATCACCATGAAAGAGGGCGCGACGCTGGATGAAGCGCAGTCCCTCATGCACAAGCACCGCCTTGAACGCGTACTGATCGTCAACGATAAATTCCAGTTGCGCGGCCTTGCAACGGTCAAGGACATCGTCAAGAACACCGAACACCCCAGCGCTTCGAAAGACAGCCAGGGCCAGTTGCGCGTAGGCGCGGCCGTAGGGGTGGGTGAAGGTACCGAGGAACGGGTCGAAAAGCTTGCTGCCGCGGGTGTCGACGTCATCGTGGTCGATACGGCGCATGGCCATTCCGCCGGCGTCATCGAACGTGTGCGTTGGGTCAAGAAAAACTACCCTAAAATCCAGGTCATCGGTGGCAACATTGCCACCGCCGGCGCGGCCAGGGCTTTGGTTGAAGTGGGTGCCGATTGCGTCAAAGTCGGTATCGGTCCGGGATCCATCTGCACCACGCGTATTGTTGCCGGTGTGGGCGTTCCACAAATAACGGCCATAGCCGACGTTGCCAAGGCGCTTCAAGGCACCGGTGTCCCACTCATCGCCGACGGCGGCATCCGTTATTCCGGCGATGTTTCCAAGGCACTGGCGGCCGGCGCCTCAGCCTGCATGATGGGCGGCATGTTTGCGGGCACTGAAGAAGCGCCGGGCGAGGTCGTTCTGTTTCAGGGCCGCTCATATAAATCCTATCGCGGCATGGGCAGCCTGGGTGCGATGGCCGATGGCTCGGCCGACCGCTATTTCCAGGATCCCAGTAACAATGTCGACAAGCTCGTTCCCGAAGGGATAGAAGGCCGCGTACCCTACAAAGGCAGTGTTATTGCCATCATCTATCAATTGATAGGCGGCATTCGCGCTTCCATGGGTTATTGCGGTTGCGCTTCAATCGAAGAAATGCGCACCAAGGCCGAGTTCGTGGAAATCACATCGGCGGGCGTGCGCGAATCGCACGTGCACGACGTGCAAATCACCAAAGAAGCGCCCAACTACCGCGCTGAATAAGCCGCGCCCAGGCGCTCGGCCGATAGGCCGGGCGCCGACAATCGTGTGTCGTATTGCCGGACACTTCAGGATTTCAGCAGCAAGTAGCTGCTTAGCAGTAGTCCCATGGCCGCCAGCCCCAGTGCGGACCCCAGCCCTGCTGAAATGTACTCATTGGTCAGGCTGAAAATGATAGGCCCCGCAAGTTGACCGGCGGCGAAGGCGGCTGTCAGGGCACCCAACAGCTTGCGAGCCTGACCCGTGCGGGCTGTTGCATGGGCTTCCTGCATTCCAAGCATCGTAACCACCATGAAGGTTCCGCCCACGCACACGGCCGCGATCCCAATCGAAATCAGGCTCGGCCAGACGATGGGCAGAAGGAGGCCGGCCGCCATGATCAACTGGGCCACCGCCCAGACGGCACGCCGCGTATAAACCGCAGTTAGTCGGCTTGTCAGTAGCGTTGACACTGCCGCAGCGAGCCCGAATAGCGGCCAGGCCAGGCCGAAGAGTGCAGGATCCGCCACCAGCAGCTTCGCCTGTGCCGGCAAGAACGTGGCCGGCAATATATATCCGAACCCGAAAAGCCCATAGCAAAGTATCAGCTTCCAGTGGGACTTGAGAACGAAGGTTTTTGCCGAAGGGTCAGGGTTGGGTTGTGCAGCGGCCGCCGCACCAGTTGGGCCCGAAGGCGTGATCCACAAACTGCGTGTGCCCCAGGCACCCAGCAGGGCGGTTAGACCAAGCATCAGCCATGCAAAAGACGAGGAGACGGCTGCTATCGTCATGATCAAGCACAACAGGCCCGCCACGGCTATGCCGCTGCCCACACCGGCAAAGACCTGGCCGGCCCTGCGCGACTGTCCCAGTGACGCCAGCCGGGTCAGGCAAAGCGACGAAGTGCTGACCAGCACCCAGGCGCTGGCCACGCCGGCAGTGAATCGCCATACTAGCCAGCTGGTCCAACTGTCGGTGATGCCCATCGCCGCGGTGGTCACGATGACAATCGCCAGCCCGGCTCGCAACTGCACCGTTGCTGACCATGGCATGTTTGCCGCCATCAGGGCCCCGACCAGATATCCCAAATAGTTGGCACTGGCAAGCCATCCCCCTTCGGCCAGCCCGAGCCCGGCATCGGACTGCATCATCGGCAGCATGGGCGTGAACGCGAATCGCCCGATGCCCATGGCGACTGCAAGCGCAATGAAACCTGAAAACGAAAGAACGGCGGCCGATTGCCTGGTTTGCATGGAGACTCCCTGTTACATCGAACTGTAGCCGTATTGGGCCAGATCTTCCAGCGTAACGCTGCTCAATACGTTACATTAACGCCTTGCTTTCTTTTTTTCTTTCCTGCCATGCACCAGCGCATTCTCATCCTCGATTACGGCTCTCAAGTCACTCAACTCATCGCTAGACGCGTACGCGACGCTGGCGTCTTTTGCGAAATCCACCCCGGTGACGTCGACAATGCCTTCATCGAGTCGCTGGAGGGGCTCAAGGGTATCATCCTGTCGGGCAGCCACGCTTCTGCCTACCACGAAGAATCGCTGAAAGTGCCCACCAAGGTTTTCGAAGCGGGTGTGCCGGTCCTGGGCATTTGCTATGGCATGCAGTCCATGGCGGCTCAGTTGGGTGGCAAAGTCGAATGGTCTGATCATCGCGAGTTCGGCTATGCCGAGGTCCGGGCCCATGGTCATACGCGTCTGCTCGATGGCCTGCAGGATTTCATGACGACCGAAGGCCATGGCATGCTCAAGGCATGGATGAGTCACGGGGACAAGGTAACGGCGCTGCCGCCTGGCTTCACGCTGATGGCATCCACGCCTTCATGCCCAATTGCTGGCATGGCCGACGAGGAACGTGGTTTCTACGGTCTGCAATTCCATCCCGAAGTCACGCACACCACTCAGGGCGAAGCGATACTTGCCCGATTCGTCACCGAAATCTGCGGCTGCAGTCGGGATTGGAACATGCCGGACTACGTCGAGGAGGCCGTTGCCAACATCCGTGCCCAGGTCGGCACGGAAGAAGTCATCCTGGGCCTGTCGGGCGGGGTGGACTCGTCGGTGGCGGCTGCACTGATACATAAAGCCATCGGCGACCAGCTTACGTGCGTATTCGTGGACCATGGACTACTGCGACTCAACGAAGGCAAGCAAGTCATGGAGACCTTCGCCGATCACTTTGGCATAAAGGTCATTCATGTCGACGCTACTGAGCAATTCATGGGCAAGCTGGCCGGGGTGTCTGATCCTGAAGCCAAGCGCAAGATTATCGGCCGCGAATTCGTTGAAGTCTTCCAGGCCGAAGCAGGAAAGCTGGCCAACGCCCGGTGGCTCGCGCAAGGCACGATTTATCCCGATGTCATCGAATCGGCCGGCGGAAAAACCGGCAAGGCGGTGGCCATCAAGTCGCACCACAATGTAGGCGGTTTGCCCGATACACTAAATATGAAGTTGTTGGAGCCTTTGCGCGAGCTCTTCAAAGATGAAGTACGCAAGCTGGGCGTGGCGCTGGGCCTGCCGCCTCCCATGGTGTATCGCCACCCATTTCCGGGTCCGGGCCTGGGCGTGCGCATTCTGGGTGAGGTCAAGCACGAATTCGCTGATCTGTTGCGCTCCGCCGACGCGATCTTCATCGAAGAGCTGCGCAAAACTATCGACCCTATCAGCGGCAAGAGCTGGTACGACCTGACCTCGCAGGCATTCGCCGTATTTCTGCCGGTGAAATCGGTGGGCGTGATGGGGGACGGTCGCACCTACGATTACGTCGTGGCCCTGCGCGCTGTACAGACATCCGATTTCATGACGGCTGATTGGGCTGAGCTGCCATATGCGCTGTTGAAGAAGGTTTCGTCGCGCATTATCAACGAAGTGCGGGGCATCAACCGGGTGACTTACGACGTGTCCAGCAAGCCGCCGGCTACGATTGAGTGGGAATGATCCCGCGTCTGGC
>LNAP01001038.1_pt1 | contig 30841 bp, 25 predicted proteins | sample 602601 | NCBI WGS metagenome assembly LNAP01 (sample SAMN02440304, study PRJNA202911) | soil metagenome | biome: Subtropical and temperate rainforests or woodlands; isolation source: soil samples (1 kg each in a 20% v/v slurry with milli Q water) were... ...
CCCTACAGCTGCAACGTTGATCATTGCCATGATCACACTCGATGGATTGCTTTGGGCAATCTTGAGAGCGAAATCCTTGTTTTTCCCGCTGAACTGTTGAACCGCATACAACGCTTCTGCGCTGAAATTGAGTCCAACGTTGGTGCTTTGCACCATCTGAAGAAACTTCTCCTCAGAACGCTTAACGAGAGATGTAACAACCTGGATCGGGGATAATGCTTGATTTGACATGTCGCGCCTCCTAGAAAAGGCGCAACCCCAACAAGGGGAGGCGCCCCTTGTGTGGGTTGTAAATATTAGGTGTATCTATTTGATAATTATGCGGTTTTCAGAACGGGATATCCGAATCGAAATCATCATAATCAGGTGCCGGTTGCGGCGCGGCCTGTTGAGGAGCGGATCGCTGGTGTTGCTGCTGCGGAGCCGCCTGTGGCCGTTGCTGCTGGCGGGGAGCCGAATTTGACTGACCGCCCTGCCCTTGCTGATCAGCTTGAGGACGTCCACCCAACAATTGCATGGTGCCTTGCATGTCGACGACGATTTCAGTGGTGTAGCGCTTGATACCGTCTTTTTCCCATTCACGGGTCTGCAGCTTGCCCTCGATGTAGACCTGAGAACCTTTACGCAGATATTCACCTGCGATTTCTGCAACCTTCCCGAACAGCGACACGCGATGCCATTCAGTCTTCTCGACTTTTTGGCCAGTTTGTTTATCAGTCCAGGACTCACTGGTGGCCAGACTCAGATTGGTGACGGCGTTACCATTAGGCATATACCGAACTTCCGGGTCTTGGCCACAGGTGCCCACGAGAATTACTTTGTTTACGCCACGAGCCATGGTTATTCCTCCAGGAACAAATCCCCAAAAGGGCGTAGTGCCCCAAGGGGGGTTGGGTTAGGTGGGTGTCTGATTTAAGTGATCACCAATCACTTTTTCCGTCGCTCCGCAGGGAGCAAACGAGAAAACGATGAAAAGGAGGCATGATGGAAAGTGTCTTCCAGAGTCGAGACACGCAGGTCTCTGGAAGGCGCTTTCCGGAGAGGTTGCCCTCTCCGGCGCGTGGAGCGACAAATCAAGCGACAAGGCCAATTTCCGCATGTTGCGACAGAAGTTTCTGTTGCACGGCCCAGTTCTTGACGTAACGAAAATCAACCTGGTCCTCACTCACCGTGTCAGCAATGTGTTTTGGCACAGGGACACAACGATTGTGGTCAAGGAGAAGCTCGCGTAGCTGCATGCAGTAGATAGCGTCGATCATGGAAGTGTCCTTTACGAGGTGTGCCACCAAAACCGATCCTCAGATGGGTTTTGGTGGCACACCCCGCAGGGTGCACCACTTGCTTCAGTCGACTCGGTTCATGCGTTGAAACGCAGGAGCGTCGTATGCAGACCAATCCCGAGGCATCCACAGCTTCTGCAAAGCAGCAGCTGGTAGGTCAGGCTTAGTTGCACCAGTTAGTCGAGGTTCGGCGGGCGAAGGAGCAACAGACACCTTCTGGGCAGGCGTAATGCAGTAAATGAATGCTGCAAGACGCTCTCTTGCGACCTGAACAATTACAACAGCGCAGATGAACAGCAGAACAATTGCGATCGGGCTAGGAGTAGTCATTTTGCAGACTCCTCGGTAGCCAGAACTTGCTTAGCGTGAGCTTGAGCAACGGCAGAACCGTCAATTGCTGGAACATCGGCAGAGGTAAACAGAGCAAGGTATTTCATGAGAGGCCTCTCTAGAAAAAGTAGAGACCTCGACCCCTGTAGGGTGCGGTCCCTACAGGTGATGAGTAGTAGCGAACTACTCAGATGGTGGGTGTTTGTTTTAAGTGATCACCAGCCACTCCGGAAGCAAGCTTCCGGGATTCTCTCGACAGCGCAGCTGTGCGAGAAGAAAACGAATTGGATGAAAAACTACCAGTGCGATTGGGTGCTGTAAAGGCGGCGTCCATCAATACCCCCTCTTAGGGGGCAGACTCAAGGTCATGTCAAAAACCTCCTGAGTACCCTAAGGAGACCCCCCCAACCAATGGATATGACCATGACGTCAGAAGCAATCCAATCTGAAAACCCACTGAGCCCAGCTCCTCAAAACAACGACCAGGCAACCCCAACACCGGCTGGAAAGAATGCAGTTGCCGAAAAACGAAAGAGTGAGCCAAAGCGCAAAATTTCGACTCCCACAATCAGTGCCTCGTTGGCGTTAAATACAGACGTCGCCCAGCGTGTGTTTCGTGAAACCTATTTGGTCGCCAGCAGATCCCTGTTCACCATTGACGTTGTGACTCGGGCACTTGCGAAAAAGAATGCTGCCTTCGACTACGGCGAAGTGTTGAATGCAGTGATGAAGATCATCGACGATCTCAGCGCCAAGCTGAACAGGGATACTGCGCAGATCGAGCAGATGCTCACTGCACACAAGATCACCAGCAAATCCCGGTACGATCACGCAGTTGATCAGCCCTACTCGATTTCGACACCTCATGCGAGCCGGTTTGCTCTTATCATCAGCGACCTGGACAAGCTTCTTTGTCACATCGATACCGCATGGCTGAGCGGTCTCATTCCGTCGAATACCGTTGCTGACCTCAAATATGCGTGGCGCCGGTCCGTACTTCGCGCTACCCGTCAACTGACACACATCGCCCGTGACTCGATGAAAAAAGTGAATCGGTCCGGGGAAGATGTCGTCGCTCAAGTTCGTGAAGAGCTGGGCGAGGACGTCGAGACAGATCAGGCGGCCAACACGCTCGCCGAATCGAATGAAGATGACGCTCCGGACAAAGTCGCCTGATCAACACCGAAGCTTAAAAATGCCAACCCCCGCCTTGCGGGGGTTTTCTTTGCATTTTTTATATTCATGGCACCATATGGAAAAACAGGAAGGATGTTCAGGCATGACTCAGTTGAAGGTGTTACCAGGGCTCGCGGTGTCATTGACGTTGGCAGGTTGTGCATCAAATGCACCGGTGGTGCCAAATCAATTTGATGTCGACGGCATGAAGTACGGTTTTGAGGTTAAAAACCAATCGACTCTTAGCCTGGCCAACCAGGCCCCGTTGCAATTCACGGAAGAAACTTCCACTACCGATCAAATCCTGCTTTCAGCGGGACTGCCAACCCTAAAACAGATTCCTCTGGGTCGACTCAGCTCCAACGAGATTGATAATTCAACCCGCAAAGAGGGTTTTGACAATGCTCACACGGCTGCCTCTTTAGCGATGGATGTATCGAGCGGCGTCACGAACGCTGCGACTGCGGGGGCGCTCGGAGCCGTCAATTTCTTACTTGCACCGACCGACAATGATCCACGCATGTCCAACAGCGCCTATTGCTTTGTTCCTCGCAAGCAATACCCGGATCAGAAGGCAGCGTACAGAAAATGTGTGATGGATATTCAGGCGGACCTCAAGGCTGCGACCAACACCATAGGAGCTAGAATCAGCTCGACGGGTACTCAGCTATTGATTGACGACTCAGTGTGCAAAAACGGTCCAACACAATGCTTCACTGTTGCCTTGAGCACAGCTAAAACAATGGCTACCACGGGATACGCCCCGGCGAACAAAGGTGGCTATCCTGCATACATTTTCAGAGTAAGCATCGACTTCTATCGAGCGAAGAACACTGCGCTTTCGGCAGAGGCCAATTTGGCCGAGAAATTGAGGTCCGCGAGAACGGACAAGGCAACGACATACCGTCTTTACGATCGGGCAAATGAGCGTGTCGTAGGTGTGTACTAAAACCAAAGAACGGACGCCATCAGAATAAAACCGGGCTAAGCCCGGTTTTTTTACTCCAGATACTGCTCTACTTCACCTCAGACCAGCCCTGACTTTCCGCCTCATGTCGCAGCGTATCGGCGTCCATTCCCTTCAAGCGCTCCTCGTTGCGCTTCAGAGTGTCAAGCCGGTCACCGCTCACGTTGAGGTTGCTGCCCTGGCCAGTGAGGTTGTCTAGATTCACCGTGTTTACGTTTGGAAAATTTCCAGTGGTCTGCAAAATGCCGATCCATTCGCCCAAATCGATTTTGTCCCAGTTGATCTTGTCCAACGCTGCAATGGGAATCGGATCGCAGGATGGGGTTTCAGCCTCCCCAAAATTCGTACCCAACTGGCCTCGAATCTGCTCCTGCAGGATCCTGGCTACTGGACTGTTGAAGCAGCAATACGATTCCCTTTTCTCGATGCAGCCTAACGGTGTCTTGGAAGCACAGTAGCTGCCGATAAAGTGGCATACCTTCAGCTCCTTCTTGGCCCCGAGTTCGAACTCCTTTGCCTCACACTCCCAAATGATGTTCACAAGAATCTCAGTCAACACATAGATTGTGTAAATAATCATGATGACGTTTGCGGCCATCGCAATGTTTTGTGCAAGTGGGCCGAGCGCCGCATCCCCCGCGGTTGTCACCGTACCGTCAGTACCAGTCTGTGCAAACGCTTCACCAGATCCGGAGACGAAAACCGCGTTGGCAGCTTCCGCGCCAAATGTCTGAGCAGTCCACTCGGCCGTCTTATTCATCAACGTCTGCTTGAAGGTGGCAATCATCCCTTTTTCGGCACCCGAGGCGATGAGATCCTTCGCAGCCATGCCAGTGTCTGTCATTGACGCCCAAAGATCTGTCGTCGCCCGCCAGGCTGAGTTCACACCTTCAATGATCGGTTGCTTCAGCTGGTTCCACGCGCCGTAAACAGGCTTGGTCATCTCAAAGTTGCCAGTGGCCTCCATCAAGGAGTAGGTCTTGATGGTAAGGTTGACGTAATCGGCCAACGAGATTCCACCAGGGTTTTCACAGCAATTGACCCACCCACCAACAGCCTTTTTGCACTCCATTGGCTCGCCTTTGAACAAGGCACAGGACCTGTTGTCCTCAATCCCATCGTCCCCGGTGCAATCCATATCGTGCTGAGCGGACTGGGCAATTTGTAATGCCGCTACCGCTTTCGAAAAATCGTTACTCTTGTCATAAGTCGGGTTGTAGCACTCGCCCCCAGCACACCGGACGGGACCGTCACACTTGTAAGTAGTATCAGCTTGTTGATTGGGAACATTGACGTCGACGCCACAATCCCAAACCTCCTCGAACACAGCACATGCTCCAGACTTACCCTTAGCACCACCGACGCACTTTTGTTCAATAAATCCGCACTTCGGATCATCCTCGTATTTTTTGCACGAATCGAGATTGCCGCCGTTATTGGTCGGGCATCGTGTTACACCTTTGGCGTCTACGTAACATTCCATTCCCCCTTGATAAAATTTGCAATCAGAGGTGAACGCAATCTGACGGCAGAGCGGGCTTATGTTAGGAAAAGGAGACGGCTTTAAATGACTCTCACAAACTTGAACGCCATTAATATATGTACAACCATCAGTAACGGCGGGCATGTCTGTGCAGGTCAGACTCTGAGCAGAGCAGAAACCATCAGCAACTTGGGTAGCCGCTTTTAGAGCCTCTTCAGAAAAATATTCGTCTTGAGTGACAGCCTTATTTGGATCAAAAAGGATCTTGATCCTTGCATAACCCTCACCATTACCAGCAACAGATGTACGTGTTTTAAACTCTACAACACCATCTACTTGGAAGTGAGGCGTAACATCAACGTCCAAAGTCTGCTGCCACGAGGTTGAGAGTTCGCAATTCCCACCCGTTTCTGGCGGAAAATTTCCGTTCGGCCCATTCCAAATTTTGGTATCGCCTGTCCACACCTGCATATAGTCATCGTATTTTGCGAACTCTAATGTGGCCTTTAGAATTGCGCTTGGATTGACGACATTAACAGACATCTTTTCTTCATATATCGTGCAATGTCCTCCCCAATAGTCATTGCCGACTGTACCCACCCAAAGATAGATACACCCAACACCGCAGCTTTGGATGTTCGCTGGCCCTGAGTTGTGTTCAAGAACACCCGCGTTGTAATTGTGTTTTAGTACATGAGAGCCAGAGGAATCAATGACTCGCTCACAGGTTCTGTAGTCTGGAATGTGTTTTTTTATCGTTGTGTTATTAAATACTGTTTCTGCTTTACAATCAGAAAACTCACCTTTAAAGACATTCGGATCCGAAAGAACCTCATCGGTGGTTGACCAAATCGGATCCTTAATCAGATTAGGGCTAGCTCGAGTGGACGAGTCCACCAAAGTACGATAGGCATCCCCATTCCCTCCCGTCTCAGTCTCTAAGCGTGTTTGAGCACCTTTACCGAGTGTCAGAGTATCTTTGTCTTTACCGTAGACATTATTCAGATCCGAATTTGAGCCGCCTACAGACCCTGGAAACAAACTATCAACACTTACATTCGAACCACCTGGAAATACGGCACCGTTTCCTCCGTCACTAGTTGGCCCTTGATACGTTTCTAGAAATTGGTTCCCAAACAGATTAGCTTCAGCGGCAGAGTTCGTGACGCCATCTGCCCATGCGCTAAAGGCAAGAGTATTAAGCGTCAAGCCGATTAACGGGATGCACACAGCGGTGACTAATTTTGAGTTTCTTAAAAATTGCATCAAATCACCTACAATGTTGCGCAGCAGTCGGCCCAACGCCAAAGCATGTAAAGCGCATCTTCACCAACAAAGGGGATTAACCTTCCTTTAGGCCCTCCATCCCATTTCATGGGATGTTCACCTATCCAGTGAGCTCGCGAAGTTTCAGGCAAGGGTGAAAACATCGCCATTTTGTATTGCGACTTAACCATCGTCGGGAATATCTGAGACTTACATAGAGCTTCGTCCCCCATCGTCAATCGCGCGAGGCCACGCCGGTGCTGTACAGCCAAAGTTTTCGCTGCAAGCAGGGAGGTACTTCGCTCAAATTCCATATTTCCCGTGTGACCAGCGAAGGGATAAATTGCCCCCCAGCTGCCAGCGCACCACCACATGGAATCAATTGGTTGTCCCGCAGTGAGGGTCAGTGCTTCAGCAGTACAGGCTGCTTGAGCGATCGGGGAGCTTACCGCAGCAGCTTCGGGGTGAGTAAAAAACGCCAATTCTGGATTTGTCCAGGTTGGGTCAATCTCACTCATTGCAATTAGGTCAAAGTCGTTAAATCCATCGGTATTGCAGCGGCTGGGCAAATATATTTCTAGGATTTGAAGCAATGGAAATGAGTAATAGTGGATATTGTAAAAAACAGTATCCCCACTATCGTAATCACCGCTTCCGTTATGCCCACGCAGACGCTTGTCTCCAATTGACAGATTTGCGCCGCCTAACGCCATTGAACAACCAGGAGAACGTACAACCTCCACTAATCGCGCGGGTTGCCACATCGACGTCACCAGCCCCGGCCTGTAGATTCCGTTATTATCTGCACAGGCGCAAACTGTCTTATTACTTGACTTGTCCGGCGCTGTTCCACCAAACATATTCACGCCCGCCACCTTAATAGGAAACAAGCAAGCCCAACAAACATCAGTAAAGATCTTCGGCCCTAATATTTCTGCGTTTTTGCACGTTGGATCGCCCGGTAACTCTTCAGCGTGAGCAACGGAAAACGTTACCAGAAAGAAAAACAGGATGTTAAATAGCAATTTCATTAGTTCTGATCCGTGCTTGAGTGTCTATCAACATCGGCTTTGACATTGAAAAGCCCTGTATCCATGCCCCTTTTAAGGATTTGATGATCTCGCATGGACGTACTTGCTCATAACGTTCAAGCACCAGTTGAGTGCCCAAAGATTGACAATGCCGATAAGCTTCAAATAGCCAATCAAGATTACCCGGACGCTTTAACGCGGTGAGGTCAACTTTGCAGTAATCCCATCGTGTTAATTTCAGACGATTGGTATCTGAATAATCGACCCCAAAATCATCGATTGCCACCTTGATACCTAATTCTCTTAAATACGAAACTTGACCAATCAGCAGGGCTTCGGAGGCAAAGTACTTTTCTGACACTTCTAAAACGACGTCATTCGAGATCCAACCACGTAAAGAATGTAATTTTTCGGCAGCTGCGACCAATAAATTTTCATCGTCCATCGTTTCAGCTGATAAATTTATAAATACTGGCACTTTTGTGTTTCTAAGAAAATTCGATGTGCCGACCATACCCAATACTAATTTGTCGAGCTCGCACCATGAAAGATCGCCAGTAGGTACAACAAATTGGTCAGGTAGCATTACGTTACCCGCAGTGTCGATTTTGCGAGCAAGAACCTCATACCCTTGTAGCGAGCTCCATGAGTGTAAGCCCTGAACAGCGAGTTTCACCGTCATTTGAGGAGTTCCTCAGTTTTAGTCTCAACAACAATAAATTTTCTGTCGTCAGCATAAATTACACTTGGCACTCTTTCGATTTCGAAAGTCGATATAACCTCTGGCGTCAAAACAAAAAGTGGCGCGTCAACCTGACTTTGCAATTGTTGAAACGATTCCCACCCATTTTCAGTATTAAGCGATGAGATGATGAGGGTGACACGTTGTTTGGATGAATATTGTTGATATTCCCGCTTAGCAAATTGGACCTGGTCATTATCCCTGCCATCGAAAACGACTAGGCGCTGGGTAAAAGGCCGTACATCGAGCGGGTTAATTTTTGTTCCCTTTGCTGCAATAACGTTTCCCTTTTGGTCCAAAATATCCGCACCAACAATTACAGTCGGATCTATTTCCCGTGTTTGCGTCTCTGCTGTTTTTTCCAGTTCATAGTATTTTTGATTAGCCCAGAAGCGATCCTTCGCTGATTTTTTCAGCTTCTCAAAATCTACCTGGTGAGCACGCTCCTGCATGACGTCGACCAAATCCCGCTCGGCAATATCTACTGTAGGACCAATAGCCCCCAAATCCCCCCGGTCACCTTTATCGTAGGCGTCAGCAACGTATTGGGCGCTGGCATTCCCTCGTACGGTGAGTAACGCTGTCTCATTCTCCTCAAGCACCGTGACAGGAACTGCAGTGATGTGGTGCCGTTTGAAGGCTGGTGGATCGATAATTACGCCTGCCTTTGAGTGAGAGTCCATTACGAGTTTTTGAAGGTACGCGATCGCCTCAACCGTATTCGCGCCTTCAGGAAAACCTCGCACCACGAGCTGTACTTTCTTGTCGTCGGAGTTGTCTTCGAGAATGGATTTAAGCTCAGCGTCGGACATCGACCGTGAAATGAATATTAGCGTACGTCTACCGTCGAACACTTTCCGCTGCGGTACAGCCGTCAGCTTATCCTCTTGAATATCCTTGTCCTTGTCAGGGGCCCCCTCTAAGGGATTGCCCACATACTCGCCCTGCTCCGCGGCGATACTTTTTGCCCACCCCTCGACATCTTCCTTGGTCAAATCACTTGAGAAAGCGGATTGCGGAAGCATTGCGGATAGGGCTGTTATCGCAATAGCTTTACGGAAAGAGATCACCATAGTGGGTATGCCCTGCCGACGACCTGGGATTCATCGACCACCCCCCAGTACCTCGAGTCAAAAGAATCTTTCGTTCTCCCGGAAAACCAGTACTTGCCACTGTCGAGATATTCATCTCTGGTGTATCGGGATTCAGGTTTATTCAATGTGGCCGCAAGGTACAGTCCATCAGCGGTCGGAACCTTAACGCCATTTACGGAGACTCCATCGTGCCCCACCTGGACCCGATCACCTGGTAGACCGTCGATCATTTTCGTCAGCAGCGTGTCATTCGGAAAATATGGCTCAGTGCCGCGGGCTCGGAAGGTAAAAATCGCTCCTCTCTCAGGTTTCTTGTCGGTCTTGTCGATGAAGAAGACGCGATATCCCAGACAACGGCTTTGCTGAGGATCGATACCGATGCTGTAGCGTGCCGCAAGCACTGAGCCTCCCCCACCTACAACGAGCGCCATAAGAGATGCCAATGGGAGGGCAAACGCTAAAAATCTGCCACGGCTCATTTTCCGTTTCATTCAGGCTCACCCACACCTGCGCTGTTCTCAAATGTTGGTAGAGGAACTTCCATGTCGGCTGGCACCTGGAGCGCAGCACGGCTATCAAGCACAAGAAAGCCCTTTGCTGCGAGGCGACTTGCCTGCTGGTAGGTTTTACTTGTGGCTTCATCAATTGCCTCTGGGGTCCGCTCGCCAGGGATCGCTTCGATAGCAGCAGCGATATTGATTACAGCGATTTTTGGAACCTCGACCTGACGGTTCTGCCATGAGAAGTAGAGCGAGACGAGTGAGACAATCAGGGCGGCGTAGGGGATGATTTTCAAACTCGTGCTCCTCGATCATTGATCACCGCCTTGATGGCCTCAGCGGTACTGAAATTCTGTTTGACGTAGTTGTTGATGGCTTGCACGTCTTCTGGCGCCGTGGAGTACAGAAGCAAGCTGTAGCGATCCACTGTCAGCCGTCCCACGCCGCTTCCGCGGTCAGTCATCATGAAAATCTCGGAGTACTGCCCTTTCACCGTGTGCACGGTTTTAAGGAACTCGTAACCGCCCTCAGAAAGCGGTAAGCGCTCATCTTTTTTGATCTGGTTGATCGCTTCTTTCTTCTGACCGAGGAGGAATGTGTTCGCGCTGTTTTCAGCGATCGCGCGCCCAGTCGGGTTCGCGTAGAGGTCGTTCACAGACTGCGTGATGGTGATAGCGCTGCCGCCGTACTTACGGAAACGGCGATAGCCGTGTTCGATAAACTTAGCCACGTCACCTTCTGTGAGAAGCGACCAAGCCTCATCAATGATCACGATTTTTCGTCGATCACGATCACCCAGGTACATGTTTTGCTGAATTTGGTAGATCAGCTGAAGCAGAACAACCTGCTGAAGATGCTTCCTTCCCTTGAGCTCTTCGAGCTCCAGGACGGTGAATGGGTTGTTAAATGCAACGGTGTTTTTCCCGTTGAAATATTTGCCGTACTGCCCTGCGGAGGTGAAGGTGTACAACTGCTTGCCGATATTTTTTACCGGTTCGTCTTCGTCACTGAGCAGGCTTTGTTCAATGTCATCGACCAACATTGACTTACCTTTCTCCAGCCAAACCTTTGCCAAGTGACGCTTCAAGCCCGCAACCTGTAGGTCAGACAAAGGCTGTGTAGGCGCCGCCATGGCTGACACCAGGCCGACAAGGACGTCTTCCTCCTCGGAATACTGCTCAACGAGTTCAAAAGGGTTTAAGCAGATCTCTGACTTTTCAGTGAATTCAATGAAGTCACCATTGAATGCGTGACAGAGCTTTTCGTATGAACGCCCGACATCGATCACCCAAATCTGAGCGCCAGAGCTCAAATAGGAGGTGATTAGATAGTTGGTTAGAAACGACTTACCCGAGCCCGACTGCGCGGCGACTGTCGCGTTGTAGTTCGTCTCGGAATCAAAGAGGTCAAAATTCATGAGCTGGCCGTTACGGCTCACGAAGCACATCTCAGGCGAGCCTGTCCCCTTCCAGTCGCCGTATATTGGCAGCAGGGGAAGCGCATGGCTGATCGCCATGGTTTTAAACCGGTATGTCTCCCGGATTGCCTTAATGTCCGCGCCAAACGGCAATGAATTCAAAAAAAGCGGGAGCATGAAGAAACGGTCTTCCATCAGCTGAAACTGATGCACACCCCAGTAGTTTCGGGCCTCGCTTGAGGCACGTACCAACCGCTCACGATCTTGCGCAAACACCGTCACCGACAGGTAGGTGCGAACAAGAAGGTCGCCGTCTTCAAGCTCTTTAAACAGAGCGTCATAGCTGTGTTTTTTTGCTGCAAGGACAGGAACGAACTTCAAAAGCGGCCCGTAGGCCTGGTTGTTGGCCCAGGTACGTCGCGCGGACATTTTGTCCTTGGCGGATTGCTGATCTGGAAACTGCAACGTCATGTTGATCATGCAGTTGTCACGGATACCATGCCGACCGGTCATCATGTCACCCAGGTACCAAGCAGCCTTGCCTTGATAAGCCACTTTCGGCATTCGCTTAACGCTCAAGGTTTTGAGCAACGTGTCACCGATTTGGATGTAGTCCGGTTTAACCTCGACCGCTTTGTCGTAATCCAGAATCTGGTATTTCAGTTCCTTATCGGTCTCGGCCTCGATCGGCAGACGATCCCGCCACGAAGCGTTAGGTCCCTGGTTCAGGATCGACGACATGACCTCCACATAAAGGTCGTTCGTCATGGCTCGCGGTGCGAAACCCACAGAACTCAGCGTTGACTCGAACTGGGTACGGTAGTCGGAGTACTCCTCGATCTCCTTCGTGGTGGGTTCCATCGACTCCATAGGGAGCCGAATGGTGATCACCAACAGCGTGTCGCGAACCTTGATGCCTGAATACGCGTCAATGGGCTTCAAGGTCGCGTCAGTCAGATAATCTGCACGCTCTTGAATTGCGTTCAGCAGCAGTTGGTCGGTTTGCGACATTCGACGGCGCATCAGGGCCTGGATCTGATGCGTGATGTTCTGCCCGGCGAACAGCGTAAATTGCATGAGCGTGTCTTTTGGCCACGACTGTTTCAGCAGTGAACGCAAGTGTTCCGCAACACTTTCGTCGCCACCCGATAAAGGCTGGCAAACGAAAGCGAACCCCATCGCGTTGTCGTCGAGCAGAAAGAGTTTGTCGTCAGGGTTGTACGCTAGAACCTGTAGGTGGTCGCCGAGTCTGTAGACCGTTTTTTGGAAGATTCCCATGGCCTGATCAACCCTTCCCTTGAGCTAACCAGCTCTTGAGATCCGGGATGAACCCTTTGGTAATAAAACCATCCTGGCGGATCGAATGCGGAACGCCTTTGATGGCGAAGAACTGCGCGGTTACCAATCGCTTGTTAACTGGTAACTGATCGCATGTCGCCGTTTGCTTAAGCGACGTTTTGTTATCACCTGCCAAGACGGAGTTAAGGGCTTCGACTTTGTCCTCCGCACAGAGCACATCCCGTACGCGGGAGACACTGCTTTCACCGAGGATTGGGAGCTGAACGATGTTGAAGGTGTATTCATTCTTCAGCTCTTGCATCTGCATGAACATCTTGTGGCAGAAGCCGCAGTAAGGATCTACGAATATGGTTACCTGCTTTTTACCGGTGCCAAGAACCAAAGGGTCGAGATCACCCACATTGAATTTCATTTTTTGGAAGTCGATGTATTTCGATGCACGGTCCGCCATTTCAAGAGAGTCGATGTATTCCTTGTTCCAGGTGTCGTACATGCGCCCTTCAAGCAGGAAGCGTCCGTTGTCCGATACGTAACGGAGTTTTCCGTTTTTCTCGGCGACGGCTAGGCCGCTGACAGGTAGTCCGACCAGGTTGTCTGCCGCGAAGGACAAAGGAGATGAAAGCAAGCCGATCGCGACGGTGACCATCGCGACAGTAGCCAGGAGAAATTTGGTCATTGGAGTCCTCTCACAAGACATTAGGATCTAGTGAAAGACTATGGAAAGCGACCGCTGGGTATGGCATTCATTCGCCCCCGTGCGGGGGGTCAACATGCAGGCGCAGTCAAAAGTAAGGGGCCCGAAGGCCCCTTAAATGTTCACCGTATTACCAAACCACAGGTTCCGACTCTGCACCTGAATCATCCACGCCGATCAGTCGTATCTGAGGTGCGGAGGCATAGGACTTTTTGGATACCGTAATGATCTTGCCGTTGATTCCGACCTCAACGTCATTGAGCATCCAAAGGTGCTTGGCGATTTTTCCGTCTTCATCCTTGCAGTCTGCCTTGGCTGTCCAGGCACCGAACCCCTCGGTAACGGCCAGCTCGCAAACCGGTGGTTTGTTTTCTTTTACTTCGACTTCAACTTCTTTGCGCGCTGTTTTCCCCATCTCGGTCTCGATATCGAGGCTGACCTGGTAAATTCCTGCCTCCGGAAGCTTTGCTCTGCCATACCGCGACTTACCGCTATCCAACAGTTCGCCATTGATGCTGTAGGAAAGCTTTGTGACTCGGTCACGAGGGTGGCCGCCTGTCGTTGAAGGCCGCATGAAGATTCCAAGCGGCGCTCGGTTCGCAGGGTTGTCTCCAGCCCAGTTGATACCGACGTTCCATGGCGGGGGCTCCCGGAAACGGAGACTGCGCTCGACGAGGCTGTAGTTACCGCGTCCATCGGTGATATGGACCTTAAACATAAACTCGCCAGGTTCATCGATAGAGACAATCCGCACCGGTGCGTAGTCATCCTTGATAGTCGTATACCCGGATTCAGGTGGTAGCTCCCAGTCATAGGTCAGCTGCTCAAACTCCTTGAAAGGCCCGTTAAATTTGACCCTCATTTCGAGTTGGGCCGGGGCATACTCCGCCGTGTAGGTCGGTTGCAAGAACCAGGTCGGCCACACATATTCCCAGAAGTCCAAACGCTTGGTGGTTGTGCCGAGCGCCCCGCGAGATTCCCAATCAACAACCCACGATCTGACTGACAGGTAATTCTCCTCCCTGTCCTGGTCCACTGCCGTAGGCGTAAAGTCTACGGTGGTCGATTTAACAACTTCACCGTTCGGAAGGATGAACTCGCTACCCATCTCAACTTCCATGTTGATGTAGGGCGGATAAATTTTGGCTGTCCACGTCACGGGCTTATCAACTTCCGGGCGCGTGCGACCAAGAATCTGCACCCTCGGTGGCCTGATGGCCCGGAAACCAACTGCACCCCTAACCTTGCGATAAGCTCCCGGCTCCTCCGGAGAATCCAGGAAGCGGGCCCTCGCCATGACGTAAATCCTCTCCTGGGTATCGCGAGTGATATCTAAGGTTCCGGTCCCCACCTCCCAGGTCTTGCCGCGGTCGAGTGACCACTCGATCTTCTTATCCGAAGGATTAAATTCAGTGTTGTCTTTACTCTCCAGCCTGTAGTGCGCGGTACCGGTAATGAAAACGTTGCCGGGGCCTTTTATGCGGATGGTCGGGACATTGTAGGCCTCGATTTCAATGCTTTGAGTCATCGACGTCGCCCCGCTGTGCTTGTTCACCAGTTGTGCTCGAACCAGATACTTGCCCTTATTCAGAGACATCGATAACCGTTGAGATGCACGCGATAGGTTTTTCACCGGCTGCCACGAACCGCCGTTATTGGTGGACATCTCCCAGCTCACGGAGCCCAGATCACGCGACTCTTTTCGGTTGGCCAAGTCAGCGAAAAGCGTGACGCGAAGCGGGGCCTCGCCCGAGAGCCTCAGCGCTCTTACAGAGCCGTCAAGTGGGTCACCGTTGAGGACCGAAAGGAACAGTGGTCTTAAGCCGGTTCGGATGGAAGAATATTCCGGGACCGGTGAAATGACGCGGGCCTCAGCGACGATTCGCAAGACTTCACCGGCCACGTCTGCGACCGGCACGTCAAAGGTAGTCTGGCCTACACCGTCAGTGTCCATCCAGTCCGTCAGTGGCGTTGACTCCTTGTAGTTTTTCATTGCCAACAGACGAATTTGCCATTGTCCCATCGTGGAGGCATCGTAGGGTTTGCTTGGGGCGTAGACATCCTGAATCCCGACATCGACCGTTAACTTGTCTGTCGAAAGGACGGTAGTTTCCTTGTTCAGGATAACGGGTTTAACGCCGTCATCTGGCACAGATAGGATGTCGAACTCGTGCTCTACCTGGCTCGCAGGAAGCGCCTCGAACGCGGCCTTAGCGTTAAACGGCGATACGGTCCACAGGCTGCTCTTCTCATTGGCATTCACTCTGCGTCGGACATTCTGTTCATCTGCCCAGCTTCTCGGTGCAACACCGCTTTCGATGATCTGATTATCTTGAGTGAGAACAAGATTGATCGGAGCATTGAAGCCCTTGATTACCAATTCCCCGAGGTAACCACCCGACAGCGGTGCCGAGTACAGATCACCAGCAATAAGCCTGCGATTATCCATCGAGATGGTCAGCGTAGCCGGTTCGATAGCGTTGAACGTGTGCTCCCCTTCACTTGCTTTGATCTCAGTGCCAGTCGGAGAAAAGATCGATACAGCCCATTTGATGGTTTGTGGTCCAAGATCCTGGACAGCATTTAGCAGGTGGGGCCGCTCCCAGTTCTCACGTTGCTGCAGACCGTTAGGAATTTGTGTCCATTTCACATAGCACATCACATTCGACGACCAGCTCGAGGACGAAATTTTTGCGCGCTGCTCAACCGTTGTCAGCGTACATTCCGGTCCAGCGATTTGCTTGAGGAGGAAATTGATTTCCTCGACTTTGTAGTACACCTGCTCAATCAAAGGATCCGGGCCGAGCTTTATCGACCCGTTCAAAGAAACGGTCTCCAGATCATGGTCATAGTTGGCCATGAAGAACTTGTTGCCGTCCCGATCAACAACGTAGGAAGACGCACGGACTGGCTCAACCATGATCTGTGATCCGGCAGCCTCAAGACTTAGAATGTCCCGGTTGCTTCGATCTTTCCATTCCTTAGGCGTTGTAATCCATTCCAGATAGCAGGTCGGAGCGTCAATTACATTTCGGGCCTTAGCTGCCACGATGGATGTCGTCGGAACACAAACATCGTTTGACGCTTTGAAATCGATCTTCGTCCTGCCCACCCCTTGGAGCATCTTCCAGGAAGCGGCATCTAAACCGCCCTGAAGAGACCAAACACTTACCGGTACCGAATAGACAGGCCCGGTTTTGTCCATCCGCGACAGCAACACGATGGACTGGCCATTATCTCCCGCGGCATAAGCTGCAACTGGCTCTTCAAGGGACGCTGCAGCTATGGTGTCTGGCGTGAAACGACTGCCATCACCGACAGCAAGCGTCCGATGGCCTAGCCGGAGGCCAAGCATGCTCGAAGGCGGAACAACCGCCACAATATCGCTACCCAGTGCAGTCATTGCGTTTGCATCAAGAACGCGGAACGAATCTCGGCCTTTGCTATCCACCATTGCATTGGTGACACCAGGAATGATTGGTTTGTAGTCGAGGTCCTCCACTGCACGATCAATGACAATGTCACTCGCCGGACGGAATCTGATTTGAATGTCTTTTTCGAACGATAAGCCGTCACGATCAGTGGCGCGAAGTCTCACAACTGTTGGTGTTTTCCCATCGGTTCTATAGTCCATTTCAAGACCGTTGAAATTCACCGTACCGTGGTCTGGTTGCGTTACCACCTCGAGACGATGCGAATCCCATAGGTTCACATCGGAAACGTGCATCAACGCATTTCCACCGATGCCCTCGTACATCACCACTTCGTTCGGGCCGATATCACTAGGCGGGTAATTCAGCCTCGCAACCATCGCGGTACCGACGCCTTCGATATACAGACCGCCTGAATCGACGATGCGAAAATTAAAGTGTTCTTCGCCAGTAAATCCGAGATTTGGGGTGTACACCATCTTGTCGCCGGTCACGACAACCTTGCCATTCGCAGGCTGGCTCACCATCTCGATTGTGAAAGTATCCCAAGCGTTAGGGTCCACAATCCATGGTGGAACAGGACTGCTAGGTTTGCCCTCGACGGTGTAAATCGTCACGTTTGTTTCAATTGGCGCATAGTTGAATTTTACGACGTCGATCTGGATCCCACCGACAACGGAAAGACCACTAGGATCTGTTGCGCGAACCTGGATGGTGTCCTGCCCATAGAATCGGTCAGCTGGGGTATAGACGATTCGATTGTTCAGCACTTCAGCTATGCCATGAGCACCGTTTACCTCAATCGTGAGCACATGCCGCAAGAGGTCGTACGCATTGCTGTCCACAACTGTTGGGTAGTACGGCTCGCTGACTTGCCCTTCAAGAACACTGAATTTTCCGGAAAGTGATTGAGGTGCCTTGTCGGTCTTTTTCACATCGACCCAGACCGTGCCAACAATTGATGTACCACTTGAATCAGTTGCCCGCACCGAGAAAGAAACCACACCAAAAAACGAATCTGCAGGCGAGTACTTTACTGCCCCACCTACAACCTCCGCCGTCCCGATCCTTGGTAGCGTTTCAATCGAATAGGAGTGGGAGTCGGTAGGGTTTTTGTCTTCCACAACTGGCACACCCGATACCGGCGTACCCTCGTTGGTTGACATCGTCAGCGAGACCTTCGACGGAGAGTAGTTCTTGTGATTGATCGTGACGTATGCCACGCCGGAGACAGCGAGCCCCCCATCATCCACGGCGATGTACTTGAACTGGGTGACACCTTCGAAATCGAATGGGGCGGTATAGACAAGCTTGTTATCCAACACCTCCGCAAAACCGATCATGTTTTGCGCGGGGACCGAAAATGTATGACGGCCTTGGTCATAGAGGTTCAGATCGTTTACGGTCGGTGTGACTGGATCAGATTTCAGCCCCTGCTCCGCAGTAAGGCTGGCGCTGGTTGAAATGGGAGCGTAATTGTACTTTGAGACTGAAATGGTACCCGTAGCGACGGGGGACTCGGTTCCCGCTGTATCGCGAATCAAATAGGTGAACGTAGCGTTACCGAAGAAGCCTGTGACAGGCGTAAAGAGTACTTCCAGTCCTGTGGCTTTAACGGTGCCGACGTTTGCCGGTGGCTGTGAAACGATGACGATCGAATGGCTGTCTGGATCATCCGGATCCTGACCTACAGTAGTGGGATTCTGCACCTCCACTGTAACCGTCGCGGGGGCGGACACCCCACCCTCTGGATCAATTGCAACAACTGATGCCGTTGCGGAGCCTCCCCAACCAGGGGCGGGGCTGTAACGGACTTTTGAGCCACTGATACTGAGCCCCCCTGCTCCAACTGGCAGAGCCGTCGAGACCTGGTAGGTGATCGGCGAATCGTCGTTAGGATCAGTCGCTGCGAGCTGTGCTTCGACGGGAATGCTGGTCTGGGTCGTCAGCTTCAACGCAGGCAGTATCGGAGGGGCGTTAACTTTTTGAACGTCGACGTTCAACGTATGTGGCTCAGACACCAATCCAGCGGCGTCCCGAATCGCGAATCGAAAGCTTTGTTTGCCTGCGAATTTTGCACCTGGGGTAACCGTGATGTTCAGCCCGGACACTGAGAGAGCACCAAAGCTGCTAGGAACAGGCTCAAGTAAAATTACTGCATGACTGTCACCTACATCAGGATCCACTATGGACATCTTGATGGTTCGTGACTGCCCCTGCAGCATGCTGAGAGTTTCGTCCTTGGTCAAAGGGACGTCATTTTCAGGAGTGACAGTGGCCCTTACATCCACCGGCAGTGAGATTGCGTGATCTTTGTCACGAGCCACGATCTTGCCTACGGTTGTGCCTGTCCAATCCTTAGCTGGCTGGAAAACGAGAGTATTGCCCAAGACGATAAGCGAGCCTTGAGATGCCGGAACCTGAGCGTAGATCTCGAATGAGAACTCAGCAGGGCTATCGATATCAGTGGCAGTAAGAGGCGCTGAAACGTCCCGGTCTTCGGTCGTTGTCAAACTGATTGGCTGCATGACTGGTATGTCATTGACCGGTTTGACCTGGACCTGAACCGTAGCAGTATTGGAAAAGGAACCAGACGAATCACGGGCGCGGTACTTAACTGACGTAGCGCCGTTCCAGTCTGCTCCTGGTGTGAATGTGAGCTTGTCACCGACAATGGACGCCGTACCCTGCTCTGCAGGTGATTGGAGCGTGATCTCAAAGCTGTGCGTATCACCTTTGTCAGGATCGTTAGCCTTGAGTGTTATCGACGCTGCCACATCCTCCGCGGTGGACATTTCGCGATCGTTTACCACTGGGGCGTCATTAACAGGTTTGACATTAACGGTGACAGTTGCCGGGTCGGACCATGCGCCTTTTGAGTCTTGCACGCGGTACCCAACTACCGTAGTACCGTTCCAGTCAAGTGCTGGATTAAACGATAGGACGTTGCCCACAAGCGTGGCAGTTCCGATTGCGGTACTTGGAACCGTATCCAGCCGGTAAGTCGTAGGCGATGGACCATCAGAATCTTGGCTACTCAGAGCAACCTGACCGGCAGTGTCTTCATCTGTGTCTATAACTGCGTCGGCAGCAATCGGACGCTGATTTGAATTCGTACAAACCTGCCATCGCGTATCGACGGTTCCATTGGGCTTAAGGTCATTCTTTGTCTGCGCGCCACGGGTATACCGCACACCATTCACAGTGAGATCAAGCGATGAAGAAGCACCGAGGTTAACCCCGTTCACCCATAACACAGGCTGGCCATCCCCCACGCAGCTACTGAATCCACTGCAGGACTGCCACATGGTTGAACTGCTGAACGTACAGTCTGCGCTCGCCTGAGCAGACGCGAAAACGATACCTAGCAGGGCTAGTTTGCGAAGATGGGTGAGCCAGGGAGTCATAGATGTCCTGCCATGCGGAATTTGCAGGACTATCTTGATGAGGTGGGTGAGCAGAAGGGGGCCAATTAGCCCCCTGGTAGGGGGTCGGCTCCCCTATGCTTGGTATGAGACGACTTTGGCTTAGACCATCGCCGGGTGAATTGTGGCGGACATGATCGACTCGATGACCGTTGGCGAGTTGTACAAGCCAACACCACCGCCCACACCTGTGGCAAATGCCATGATGGATTGTCGAACGACGCCACCGACCAGGCCAACCAGAATCATCGCACCGGCAACTACACGGCCAAGCGTGCCTTGCATCCAACCTTGCAAGCTTTGCCAAATCGGGTCGAATTCTTCGCCACCGGTACCGGCCAATGCCATCCGGCCGAAAACCATCAGCCCGAGGACCAGGCCAGCTTTAGCGTAGGTTCGATTGCGACTACGATCGCGGTTTGGTTTAAGAACGCCGCTTTGGCGCGCAAACGGGTTTAGCATGTTGAGTTCCTCGATTGGTTAGGGATACTACGGATTTACACCAAGGGGGTTCTTGGTATCAGGAGTTGGTTGGGAGGTTGGGTGCTGGATTTGAAGTGGGCGCAGCGTTGGTGTGACTTTGGGAGACGGATTACCCAACTCCCAACGACGAGGTTCGATTTCGGTGTACACGTATCCCGGCACGTTAAGGTCACCGTCTTTGCCTTCCCACGGCGCTACCCAGATACGCATAACCGTCGCCTGACTGCGGATGGGAAGCGGTTGGCGAGCGGCCTTCGGAACGACATAGCGCTCACCTGGAATAGGTTGGTGAACGGCGACCTCTTTTACCCCTGGTTGGGGTTCGGCATTTACAGACCCATCCACTGGATTGACACGCTTACGAAAGCTGTCGCTTTCCGTCGCGCTGTAAACATCGCGGGCTGACATGCACGTGACGCCTTCCGGCATACCTTTGCAGCCATACTCGGGTTCACCGATAGACAGAAACGAGCACCCCCCCAATGAAGAGGCGGCGATCAACAGGATCGAAGTGAATAGTCCGCGCATAAATAAGTTCTCCAAGTGAGCTGATTTTGGGCAAGGCGGTCCCGTCCGGGGGGCGAATTCGCCCCCCGTGTGGGGGTTTGGATTTATTGTTGGAGCTTGAGCGTTTGGCCGCGCTTAACAATAAAGTCGATCTCGCGAAGTGCGTCGACTTCAATTACCGGGTATAGGCTTTCAGCCATTTCAAGATAGAAATCAGCAATTCGCTCCAACGCCTTACCGGTGCCGCTGATAGCTGCCCCCTGGAGCGCTTCGCCGTTAAGCGCCTGCTCCATCACAGGGTTGTAAGCCTTATCGGAGTTACTGTTGATGTCACGAACGTTGATTGTCGGCACGCTTTTCACGCTGAACGCCTCACTCACGCCCTGCATAAAACCAGCCATTAAGCTTCGCGCCAGAATCTGGCCTTGCTTACTGACAAGCCTACCTCGCACACCGGCTTTTCCGTCTTCACCTGCAGCGTATGCATCGAGTTTGGTCTCAATAACACCGCCATCTTCACGAACGCAGCTGATGACTTCAGCACGCAAATACGCTCGCTCCGAAGAAAGGTCTCCGAACCCGCTCGCAATCAGGAAGCACTCCCGGATGTCAGCGCGAAATCGGTTGGGAAGAATTGCTTCTTTTTTAATCCGGAGCAGCGCTGGGAAAGGTTCTTTCCGAGCTCCCTGACCGGTTGGTGCATCCATACCCGTGATTAATGCACCAGACAAAATCGAGCCCGCTGGAAGGAACATTTCATGTTCTTTCTCAGCCTTCGGGTCGACCTCTTCCTCAGTCGCGGTAACCGTTCTGATGTGTTTCGTCGTATCACCCTTTTTGGCACCGGACCCGCTTTTTGGAGGCTCTGGTGGTTGTGGTGCAGATGCGAAGTATGTCTCTGGATGCTTTTGCACCGCCGATGGAGAGGACCGGTCAAAATCGCCACCCGATGGTGTTTTGACCGCGGTCGGATCAACACCATCTGATGATCCGTTGGACTTTGACTCACTCTCCATTTGAACTTTCGCCTGCCCATTCTTCAGCTCTTCAAGCTGTTGCTTCATGAGCTCCGCATCCGCTTCGTTACGTGCAAGCTGTTCCTGCAGCTGTTTGTTTGTCTCGCTGACCTGCTTCAGCGCGTCCGCGGTATCTGTCGCGGCTTTCTGATTCTGAGCCAACTTGCTGATTTGCGCGCCCTGCGCCCTGATAGTCGCGTTAATAGCGTCGATCCCGACCGCTCGCGGATCGTGGTCCGTTAGCGCCGATACAATTTCCTTTCGCTTCTTCTGCGCGGGTCCACTAGAGCCATCAAAGAACGCTGCAGAGGCCCAAAGGACAACGGTCGTTGTGACGGCAATTGAGCCCCATGTAATCCACTTGCGATGGGTAGGGTCAAGCTGAGTCCATCTTTCTTTAAAATTCACTGTGAGCCCTCCCTTAATTCAGCAAACTTGGGCGCTGAGAGTCATCGGTCTGCTCTTCACCGACGCGCAAAACAATGTAGATCTCGGTTTTCATACCAGGTTCGAGAAGATTGTTCGGCCAGACGGAAGCAGCAGCCAGGTTTGGATGAGTACAAGCCGTTTCGTCGACCAGCAATGGCTGGTTGGTGGTATTGCTGGCGACCGCGACTAGTACCTGGAAGTTATGGCCGAGCATCACCTGTGAGCGGCTGAAGTCCACGTCTAAACCGTCCTGATAGCAAGCAGGGACCGTGTCACCAGGCGCGAGATTGCTGAGGCTGTACCCTTTTGGAAGTTTGTTGAGTGCAATGGCGCGCATGATCCCGCGGATGGAATCCATGTAGGGTTGAGACTCCTCCCATTTACGAGCCGCACCGCTGTAGTGGCGGCGCCCACCTTGGCCACCCAACGTTTTTTGCCCGCTGCGACCCTCATCCAATATCAAATTTGCTTCGATTGGAGGAATCTTTTGCGGCGCCAGCGTCACCGATAAAGCAAGGCTTTCATCGTCCTTGGGCGTGATATACATCGCCACTGGGGTTTCGCTGGTCGTCGAAACATAGACGATATTTTTCACTACTTTCGTTTCAGCGTCAGTCACGGTCTGGACGATCGGATTCTCAAACGGCGTTACGATCCTGTTCAGGTGTGACAGTGCCACTGGAATGATTGTGTTTACCCCTGGCGCGATAAGAATCTCCTGCATCGTTTTGATAGGCTCCGCTCTCACCGCAGCCGGTCCCCGTACCACTGGAGCATCAACCGCTGGCAGGTCATTCGCTTGACCTGGTGTGACCTGGACCATCTTTGCCGCTTTGGGTGCTTCGGTGGATTTAACCGGTTGAGCATTGTTCGGTTGAGTACCGCCTGTTACTGCGCTGCCATTAGCGGTGGATGCCGAGGGATGGCTGGTCTCAGCCTTTTTTACCGAAATGTCGGGCAAAACAAGCTTTGAATCTGCATGTGCGGAACAGGTGGCCAACACGAGTGCCGCCGCAAGCGCTTTGAAATTATTTTGCAAGTTCACGTTCACGCTCCTGACGACGACGCTCTTTGTTTTCTTCCGCTCGATCGAGACGACTTTGGACGGTTTCAGTTCGAGCACCACCTTTGTAGGTGTCGATAAACTCGATGATGGGCTTGTACCGCTTGATTCGGATCTCAATGACGTAAGTGCGGTCTTCGCGTTCTTTCTTGCCTGTAGGCCCTTCCATCGTCGAGCGACCGCTGACATAGAAGATGTTCGGCTTACCAGGCTCTTTGGTGATCTTCCGCGCTTCGAATTTCAGGGTGACTCGATCCCTACGAATCTCACCAACCTGCTTTTGCAGAAGGGCCACAAAGTCCTGATAGATTTCTGGTGACAGCAGCGGATCCATGATTTTTTGAATCATTTCAGCCGTGCCGGGCGTCACGTTGCCCAAGACGAGCGCTACGTACATAGCCCATGCTTCGGTGTACGTGTCGGACGCTGAGTTCTCATCAACCCACGCCTGCTCTACTAAGGTCGGAGGCGTGATCGTTTGAATCGACTCCTTGTTTAGAGCGACTATCGCGAGAAGAAAGTTGAGAACAACCATGGCGTACAGCAACACCTTGAACGTTGAGTTCTCTTTCTTCAGGCCCTGGGCGGTATTGCCAAAAAATTTGCTGAGCATGTGATGCCTCAGTGAAGTCGATTGATAAATGGATTAGGAATCGACCTGGCTTTAGGGCCACCGATACCGGTGTACCACCAGATCATGTGTGCCAGATAACCATCGGGGTTTCGATCTCGATACTTGCGATAAACACGAGTCATCAGCACTCCGGCCAAAGTAAGAATCCCGGCCATCCCAAAAAAGACTCCCAGAACAAGGCCGAGACCTATCGGGGCGACTTCGTCGGCCTGCCAGAAGAGGACGTGAGGAGGATCATCGACATACTGAGGAATGGTGACTTGTTTCATTGTTGAACTCCTGGCTGAGCAGAACCGCCGTTAACCAGTGCTGACATAGCCTTCACAATTTCATCGGGAGGATATGCACCGGAAAGAACCTGCTTTCGGCCTGTTGGGTTATGGATAATGAGAGTGGTAGGAGTCACCTTGACACCAGCTTGCACAGCCTCTTGAAGGTCAGCGCGGATCTTGTCGTCGTAACGTCCGCTATCCACACAGGCGGTGATTTTTCGCGAGTCGAGACCCAAATCCTCGGCGATGCTCGAAAGTGGTTTTTGCGTGCCGCGGCCATTGCCAGCGGTCGAAGAAAAGATGGAACCGATCATGCGAAAAAATGACTGATTGCCGCCTTGATCAGCTGCACATTCCGCCGTGAGGGCTGCAAGGCGAGAGTTTTCGCCGTGTAGTGGAACGTGTTTAAAGATCAGCGAAATATTGCCTCTCGAACCATCAACCAAAGCTTTCGGTGCGGGATAGAACTGCTGGCAATACGGGCATTCCGTATCGCTAAACTCAACCAGGGTGAACTGTGAGTTAGCTTCACCATATCGCCGCTCGATCCCGACGCCTGCCGGAGCTGTATGCTCTTGACCGGGTGCAACTGACGTTGCAGAAGTCATCAACGATGGGTACAGCACCTGCAGCTGCTCAACGGCGTCTTTCATCTGCTCGTAGGAATAGGCCCATGGTTTGATTTTCGCGTGCTGAGTACCTAAGCGATCGAGCACGTCATTGGTTTCATCCATCTGCTTTTGCAGATTGTTCTGGCAGTACAGAGAAAATGCCGCGGCCACGAGACCAAGTGTTGCTAATGCAACCGGGAAAAATCGGGATAACTTGTTTTGGGTAGCACTAGGCACAAAAATCACTCCTATTCAGATAGAGTGATTTTGTCGGTGTCGGAACGAGATAGGTGGGCAGTTCGCCCCCACTGAGGGGGCGGACACCACCGAGCTAGATGCGTTTAGGAAGATTCCCGAGGAGGAGCACGCAAGCGAACGGTATTACGATGATCGTTAACACCGGAATTATCAAAGGAGGGATTGGCAAAGGCGCAATAAAACTGACGAGCAACGCCGCAGTGAAAAACATTAAGAGCATCGAGCTGTACTTGTTTAAAAAGGGTGATGAATATTCGAAATTGTACCTTTTAATTTGCCACGCCATGTACCCTGCGACCATTGATGGAACAACCATGATTACCATAGACGGAACCCACATACCAAGAAGTATAATTCGATAAATAATATGGTAAATCACCATCGCAAGCGCTTCGCCTCTGGCTTTGATAAATGGAAACCAAAGCTCACCAAGGTGCTCCCAACCTTTTGACTTTTCCATTTCCGCCTCAGAGGGGATAAAGAAGTTTGAAACAGTTTCTTTAATCCCAGAATCTCCCAAGAAGGAAATGTACAACTGGTCTGTTGATTGCCTAACCAATTGCTCTGAGTCATCCCCCAAAAGATCACGCGTCCACCCCTGCTCTTTTAATATTGAACGCTCGATAAATGTATTGGGCACAAGGCATACGACTAGAAGGATTTCTATAAAAAAGCAAACGATGAAAGCCCAGAACGTTTTTGGCCACTTTTCCTCCATGTCACTTTCTCCCCGACTCAATCAACTTCCATACCCTGGACAACGGATTTTCAGGCTGAAGCAACGCTTTCGTTACTGCCTCCCTAGGATATTTGTGCGAGTCACAATCTGCGTCGGCCATGATTTTTGCTATCTCAGCAGAAACAACTGGATTTGTTTTAAGCAATTCATCGTTGCAGATGATATCGCACATCCCATCAATGAATGGATCCATAAAAGCAACCAACCGATCTCTATCGGTCGACCCAACCTTGGAAAGGTATGACTCCAGAGCACTTTGGATAACAACTTTGGTGATTTGGACAGTTTCTGGCGTTCTCAACAAAACGGCAGCCACACCGATAAGTGCAGCGGCACGAGGCCAGTCGGACTTCAAGAGATACAGGGCATCTTTCAATGATCGGTTGTCGCCGAACACTTCCAAAAATGCCTTGTTTGCGGTAGCTGTATTGTTCATATGTTTTTTACGCTGCATTTTTAAGTACAACTTCTTTATATTTGGCGGCGAGCTCTGTAGCTTTATTCATATCTTGTGGTGTCGTTAGTACAGGGACCTTACCTTTAATCAACCTACCACCAGCCATAATCGCAATATATTCTAGGTTTGGTAACTGGCCGAACATCTGCGACGGAAATAACTCCCCTTCTTCCTCCATGAGCCTCTCACCGACGTTACCCGAGTGCATGTGGGGATCCTGGCCAGAGGAAGCACCTTGCGTCCGCATAATGTATTTGAATCGGGTTGGTGGGATTTTCGATGCAACGTACTCTTGTGTATCCGGATCGGTAATCCGAAGAGCAATAAGATGGTTCGTGTTGCCCAGCACCTGTCTAGCCTTCGCGGCGTCCCCCATCCGAGCTTCGAAATCGGCGATGGTTTGAGTCGCCACGTAAAGGCTGAGCTTTGCACCGCGCCCCTTGTTTAACAATTGGATGAGCTGATCGTTGACCACCTCTGCAGCTTCATCGACGAAGATACTCACAGGGCGTAGCGACACGCCGTAGTTGTAACGCTCACCCGCGACTGAGGCCAAGTCGGCCAGGAAAATTGAACCAATGGCCGAGCCGACAAGTGGGTCAGAGAGAGAATCGAGGCCCAAGTACATAACCTGTCCGCCATCGATGATTTTTTTGGTATCCGTTACTTCGCGATCATCATTGTCATCGTCCATGGGAGACAGCAACGGCCCCATGTGACCGGAAGTAAGCATGTTGAGTACCGGCATCAGCGAAGCAATCATTTTCCCAAAGTGCTGACTGTCATGTTCGAACATAGACAAGACACCTTCAAGATCGGAGTTTGCTTTGATGGGCTGTACCTCAACCCGATACATTGAAATTAACTGGAATGCCCTTGCTTCATCATGCTGCGCACCCTTTAAATAATGTTTAACGGTAGCTTCGAAGTCAGTAATTATCGGCTCAGCATAGGCTTTGATAGCTCGAATAATCAGAGACGCCAGCCCGCCTTCCAACGCACGCCGGATAGAAACCAACGTTGGCTGCTCACCGCAAATAAGCATGGCCTGAACAACGTTGTTAATAGCCATCATTGCGAACGCTTGGAACGGGTTACCCGCCTCAGATTTCATCAGCGCGGCGATACGACTAGCAACCTCTGTTGGTCTAGAAAAGTTCTTTGTCGGGGAGACTCTTGTAGACTTTTCAGGGAAAGCCGGATGAAAGTATTTAAACCTATTTGGTTCGCCCGCAATTTCACAAGCGCGCTTAGTATTTTCTGCTAACTCGCGATCACCTTTCGGATCGATCACGATTACAGCCTCTCCGCGCAGAACAGCTTGGGTTATCTTTAAATCAAACAGGCGAGTTTTTCCGGAACCGGTAGTACCCACAATCAGTTCGTGAAGACTTGTTAGTTCTGTCTCAATTTTTTGGTCTTCATCTTTCTTTTGGCTCAGCCCATGAATCCATGGCGCACCCATGAAACCATCTTTAACCTTTGGCACAAATTTTGTGACGTCTCTTTTTAAAAGATCAAACATCATTTGACCTTCAGACTGTGTCCACTGATAACCTTGACCTAAATAAACGGAAGACGGGTTTGCAATCATGAAATCAAGTAACTTATCTTGACTAAGTAGGTCCACCGGTTGCGCACCGAGGCGCTGCTTAATTCTGTGCAGCCGAATGGCCTTGGGAAGTTTTTTCAGGGCAAAAGACGCCTGAACACCTAGCGTGCATGCAAAAGGCATAAAAGGAAGGTTGGTACTCAGCATGCCAAGCGAAGCGGTGGCAACCATTCCTCCCATCCAGGCAGCAACTTCCACAGCTTCAAAATTTGGACGCCAAGGGACATCATACGACCATTCACTCATACCAATAACTCCCTTGGAATAATTACGACAATATTCTTGCGCCGCATCACAAAATCACAGTAGTCGCAAACAGCATTTTTAATTTGTTCATGCCCAAAACCCAATATTGGCTCAAGTGCTTTAAATGACCCAGGTGTAAACTCAGCTGCAGAATCGCCAGACTCTAATGTCAGTCTTGTAACGTGTTGAATTGCCAGTTTTACAATGTGTCGATTGCGTTCTGTTTGGGCTTTGTCTCGTTTCTTGTTAATGAGGAGAAACTCAAACTTTTGATTCGCAATCTCTTCAATTGCTTCCGCGGCTTTATTGCTAATAACAACGCCATTGATGTTGTTGAGTTTCTGAACAAGTCGCTGTTTCAAGCCGCCACCTTTCAAGAAGTTCTCCATGATCCAACCCGCTTGGGCAAGAACCAGAACTTCTTCCTCTGTCAGGACGCTTTGTCCGCTGGAGAGTGGAAGAAAGAGCTTTGAATTTAACGTTGACCAATGGACGACGTTCGGTATGTGACGACGCATGATCGCCATCGCCTCAGGCGCTGAGCGTGCCAGATCGTCTGCGAATGACGGTGCGCCCTTTTCTTGGGTGGCAAGGGAAGCTTTTGCCATTGAGTCATCGGCGGAAGATTCTTTTAATGGAATTGCCAATGCTTCAAGCTGGAGAGCAAGGACAGGTTTCTCAAGCGTTGGAGCTTGTGGGTTTTCCTCTCTCCGGCGCCGATTTGGCTTTTTGGCAGAAGGAAGATCTGCGGTATCTAACAATTCTCCCTGCGTGACCTTTTCTATTGTGCGAGGTTTCCGCGGGGTCGACGGAGCTAGGTCGAGACCTTCAAACAATCCGGCAAGCGTATCAAAGGCATTTGCCGGGGGTACGGCCACTGGCAGCGGCTCTTCGTGAACCTCCTCCTCAAACACGATGTTGTTGAGTGAGGAGCCAAGATCCACAGCGCTCGCCGTCTGATCGGCCAAGTAAGCTTCCAGGTCGAAGTTCGAAGGCTCTGACGGAGGCTCCACTTTAATTGCTCGCGCTGGAGCTTCTACGGGGGACGGTGCTCCAAATGCGCCTTGATCTTCATCGAGAGTGAAGGCCAATGGTTGGAAGCCGTCTGCAGGGATCGCCGCTTGTTCACCCAATTCATCAGCCGAAAACAGACTATCAATATCGAGCCCTTCAACCAGAAGGGTCTTCAACGCTGGCGGTTGTACCTCCGGCTCCAACACAGTTACTAAAGACTCAGTGTCCACGGGCTCAAGAGATATCCCCTTGGCAGCAGCCTTTTTGTGTAAGGCGGGACTTGCCGTACGAGTTCCTGTAACGGGTGTCGGTTGAAAATTATTAACCAAATCGCCTAACGCGGTGGCCATGCCTCCGCCACTCGGAGGTGTGCTGTTTTGACCAGAATTAGGTGCAGCTAGGTCAACCACGAGCGGGTTGATTTCAATTGTCGTGTTCACTTCCAGCGTAACGGCGTTGGAATCTTTACCGAGTGTCACTGACACAGCGGCAGGCGGATGGTCATAACCAAACACCGTATCTGCGCTCATGATTTTTAAGCACTTCAAATACGTTTCTTTGGTAAACCCTGCTGGATCAACTTTTCTTAAATCAAACGGTGCGACGTCCCAATAAGGCCCTCCATCAGGGCCACGATCGGCGAGGCCATTGTCAATGAGCACATTTGCCAATAAATCGGGGGTGCGGGGAATTGCATTGACTCCCTGAGAAATGACTTCTTTAACAACGTCTTCTGCTCCCTGTTTCCAGACAATAAAGACACCGTCGACCGTGACCCAGACCCGAGAACCTTTCTTGTTGACACCCCATGTCCCCATGGTCACCAAACGGCGTATAGCATCGACAACTAGACGATTCACAGGAACGCCGGTACCACTCGATGAGGCTTCCCCGCCATGACGCTTCATGTCCTGCTCAACTGATGCTGAATCGGATCGACTGACGATGCTCGTCAAAACGCTGTTGGGATCGTCGCCACTAATAGCGTTCACCATAGACGCGTAGATGTCCTGGCCAGCATTCATTATCCAGCCACGGGTTTTACGAGGAATCAACGTGTCAACCATCGTCGCCGAGAGGTGTTTATGGACCTTGTGACGATTTGCATTCCAATGGAGGTAATACCGGGCCACGCTTTGATGGTTTGCCCATTCAAGCAACGACTCCTCCACGGGAGCCCACACTTTTTCGCCCGTCTCATCTGTCACTCGCAGATCCGTCAGCGGCTTCCCAGCGTCATGGATTAACCCTGCGCACATTGCAGCGACTCGCCAAGGCTTCTCGCGCTTGGACTTCTCTTGCGGATATTTATCGTGATCAAACACTGCATTGTTGGACTTGAGAACCGCGAAGGCGGCGACCTCG
>LNAP01001244.1_pt1 | contig 30830 bp, 25 predicted proteins | sample 602601 | NCBI WGS metagenome assembly LNAP01 (sample SAMN02440304, study PRJNA202911) | soil metagenome | biome: Subtropical and temperate rainforests or woodlands; isolation source: soil samples (1 kg each in a 20% v/v slurry with milli Q water) were... ...
TGTTCATCACTGTAATAAATTCTTGGTCTCTGTTTCATTTTTCAACACCTCATTCTTTTGTATAAGAATAACGTGTTGCATCGACCGGTTGAACTCACAGCCCATAGTGGACATTTAAAGTCCGATTAGAATTGGAATTGCACGGCAACGTTAAAGACATTGCGATCATCTTTATCAGTAATTTTGGTATCTCCGTATACCGCAGAAATCACAGCGTTATACGGTTCGATGACATAATTGATACCCACCTCAGCTCTTTTGGTGTTATTGATTTTAGCAGGACTGAGACTACTTGCATTGGTCGAGCCATCAGCTGCAAACTGCTGGTATCTGATAAAGGGCATAAACTGACCAAAGCCCACTTTTCGATTAAAAAGATAGGCAGTACCAATTAACCAAGATTTCCCCTGCTCGCCTAACAGTACATCATCCGTGTCATATCGGTAGACTGCTGCTTCCATAGATGCGGTACCAGCCCCTACATTTCGCTTTTCAAATAAGAAGTCCATGCTATAGGATTGGTAATCGCCCACTTTACCTGCTTTAGCGATAGCATCCTTTTTGCTTCTACCGGCAATGCCGATGGACAAGATGTCTTTGGTGCCAAAATAATTGGCTGTTCCGTAATAGCCTGGTTCAACATCCCAAAAGTTATACTGCACTCGACCTGCATACATCAGGTCATTATTACCTTGTGGTTCTGATGGCTTACCAATGCCGCTAAACCTGAAAATGTTGTCACCATCAAAAGCACCAATCGCATAGGTGAGTCTTTTATCTAAGGCCTTGCCTACAATTGCACCACCGTCGTCCCGACCATAAATACCGCCGTTGAAACCATAACGGGAAGCAACACCAGCCCAATAACCACCACCCATAGAATAATATGGGCCGGCCATATTGGCTCGGTCACTTGGGGATAACATTCTGCCTGCCCAAATCGAAAGACTGGGGCTTATCTCATACTGAATGTTCGCATCAATGATATCGACGGAACCGTTGCTGACAACCCTTTCCGTTTTCAGCATGCCTTTGATATTTTTATTCAATGATCCTGAAAGTAGTAATCGAGCGCTATTCAATTTGAAATCATGGGATCGCTCTGTACCATTTGATTCTGCATCTTCCTCGGTTCTGTAGCTGGTTATTCCACCGATACTAATACTGATTGATCTGTCTTCACCGAAATCAATGGTTGTGGCGGCGAAGGAAGCAGTTTGCATGAATAGCAATCCATTGAAAATCAGTCCCGATATAGAGGCTTTGAGAAATGTGGTGTGCATGATTGCCTTTCTAAAATCGCTCCAAGATCAAAATTTAAGAACAACAATCCACCTTTACATCTGCATGATGTATTGGGACCTACGAATTTGTTGGGAGGTAGACTTTAGGGATACTCGAAAAGAGTTTCCCTAAAGATATTCAAGAACGCGTCATTACTTACTATTTACACGTATAACTTGCAGCTGCTTTGACAGAACCACTACCTAAGTAAGTGATTTTTTGCGGATAGATACAAAGTGGCAGGGATACCATTCCATTGCTGGATGTAACGTCCATTCTGCCTGGCACGACTTTCTTTTCAACCCAGTTTTGCAGTGCAACAAACAGTTCATCGCTTCCTAACACTGTTTGGGGCAATGGCACAGTTGGACCGCCGGTTGCTGGCTCAATGTGTGTCAAACCAGGTATTAAATAGAAGCGGTAGAACTTATTAATCGCTTCAACTCCACCCATTTGGGCTGCTACACGTTCGTAGTAGTTGATCGAACCTTGTACAGGAATCATATTGTCTGCCAAGCCGTGGTACATCAATAACTTGCCGCCAGCTTTCTCAAATGCGGAGAGGTTCGGGTTGTCAGTATTAATGTTGCTAAACTTCGATTGTAGCAATACACCCTGTGCCTGCGCATTGGCTAAACCTGCATAGCCCAGTTTATCTGACCAAAGATTCTGTCCATTACCCTTGGCATTTTTAAATATTGCGCTTGCCAAAGTTGGATCCTGCAATTCAAGTGCAGTTTGATCAGCAGCCAAGATAAGGCCTGCGTCACCGAAAAAGTCTACACCTTCGCCACCTGCAGCAGAAGTAGCGACCAGGTTGGTACCGCGTGGCCAGCCAAACCAGACGCGTTTGCCATTTAGCGTGTTGCCGTTACCATTATCGGTTTCAGGGGCAGGCGCTGTACCATCTTTTGTTTGTCCGTACCAGATCTTGTTAATGGTATTTGCTTCGGCAGTCGTCAGACATGCGGCCGATCTGCTTGTGCCAATGACACCAGAATTGCCGGCCGAGCCTTTGCAAATATTGGCAGCATCTATAGCTGGATTATAGCGGCATGCCAGTGGATCTATGAGAAACCCTAGTTCAGCGCCACCGCATGCATTGATTGAAGCTTGAGTGACCGCAGCAAGTTTCTCAGGCTTGATCTTGGCATTCAAGTCTTGCTTCATTGCAATTTTGGAATACAAGCCAGAAGTGTGATACTTACTCCAGTTTATAGCAGGTGCGCCATCCAGGATGCCATCAAAATCACCTGGGAATACTTGCGCAAGTTTCAGACCCTGGCGGCCGCCTGTTGAATAGCCATCCCAGTACGCAAATTTATGTGGTTTATCATAGAACGCTTTAGTGACAAGCTTGGTTTTTTCTGCCAGCACATGCAAGCTTCGTTCGGAGAAGTCGTTCCATCCTACCGTATTAATGCTGCCATCTGGATTCATCGCAAACGATGCATCAATAGGAGTTGCCACATGTCCATTGTCAGATGTTGCTACAACATAGTTTTTGTTTGCGGCTTCAGTATGCGCTTGTGTACTAGCTACATCTTTAAGACTAGTTTGAAGCGTACCCGACCAGCCGCCATTACCGAAGGCACGAATGCGCTCATTCCAGTTGTTCGCACTTGGAAGCAGGATTTCAATGCCGATGCCTTTTGATGTGGAAGGGGCATTAACAGGACCTGGATTGCCCGGACCAACAACGAGCTTGACCATGCACAAATCTGCTTTCGCTATGGGCGTAGTTGCACTGGCACTGCCAGAAAGCAACAATGGCTCGCCTTGTTTGAACTGCTTAACCAGCAACACATTCGTGTCGGGGCTATTGACCAGTGCGGTCTTGATGCTGTCATCACATGAAAGTGCAGCTTGAGGCTGCTGATTGCTTCCAGTGGCGCATCCTGCTAGCGCTGCGCTAACAATCAACACAGCCCCGGCGCTTACCTTATTTGCCGGAAATTTGGGAATACTTTTAAAGCTAAGAATTTTGGTTTTCATAATAAACCTTTCAATATTTGATTTGTATTTTGGTTATTGAGGATAAACAACCTCAGATAACCATGAATCTTTCGGTTGAGCATGCAATAGCCAAAACTGTTCGGCAATGTCCTTTGCTTCTTGTGAGTCTGGATTTACAAAGGTCGCTACAGTTACGGTTGCGATATGTAGATTCTTTTCCTTGGCAGTTTCAAAAAGCCCTAGCACAAGCGAACGAATACCAGCTTTACCGATGCTCAATGAAAGGTAATCAGGATGAGGATATAAGGCTAAGCCGCCACCTGTAAGCAGAATGGCACCTTCACCACGACCTTCCATTTTTGGTTTCAAGGCTTGAACCGCCGCAAGGGCGCCGCCAATATTCACTGCTAAGTCGCTAACAAAGCTATCAGCTGGTTGTGCCTCAATAGAAGACTGTCTTAAATTAGCAGCGTTATAGTGTAAGACATCGATTTGCCCGTAAGTGTGCTCAACTTTTTGAATTAAAGCTGTAACACTCGTTGCGTTACTTGCATCAACAGTTTCAATTGCAACTTGGGCATTGGTTTCTTTTAACCTTGTAGCTAGCGCTTCCAATTTTTGTAGATTGCGTGCACTCAAGATTACGCGATAGCCTTCACGTGCAAATCTGGCTGCTGTTTCGTACCCGATGCCTGGGCCTGTACCGATACTAAGAAAATTTTTCATGTTTAGCTCCAAAAGTGATGTGAGATGAATTGTATATTGGTATATTAAGATGATAATTATCGATATAGACAAATTACCTATGCAAAAAATGCATGAATTATTAGATAAAATATCCTTTGAAGAGTTGATCGCCTTTATTGCTGTTGCAGATACAAACAGTTTTACAAATGCGGCGAAACTGTTAGACAGAGACGCTTCGGTGCTTTCACGTCGTGTAAGTCAGTTAGAACATCGACTTGGAGTCAGCCTGCTATCACGCACTACAAGGCGCATTGCGTTAACGGAGGTAGGTCATGCTTACTACTTGCGTATACGAACTTTGCTGGATGAATTGGATAACGCTGGTGTGGAAGCGAGTAATTTAGGGGCCAGCCCTCAAGGGCTGTTACGAGTATCTCTTCCCCTGACCTTCGGCAAACAATACATTGCGCCTTTGTTAGCGGGCTTCATCACCAAACACCCTCGTATCAAAGTAGATGCACGTTTCAATGACCGCTTCGTTGATTTAGTTGCGGAAGGTTTCGATGTGGCTATAAGGGTCGGATCACTGAGTGATAGCTCACTTAAAGCGAAAAAAATATCATCATTCAAATTTCTATTAGCGGCATCCCCTGACTTTGTTGCTAAGCATGGGTTGCCAAAAACTCCCGAAGACCTAACTAACTATCCATGTATAAGTTTTACAAATTGGCCTGAGTGGGATCTAGTAAAAGGGAAGCAGAAAAAGACTATTCGGCCTGAAGGGCCTCTCGTCATGGATAACTCAGAAGCGATATTAATTTCTACATTATCTGGTGCTGGGATCGCAATCATTGCAGATTGGTTAGCTGGGCCAGTAATCCGGGAAGGAAGATTAGTTCAAATACTACCTGAATGGCAGGGTTCTATTGAGGGTGGTGTATATGCAGTCATGCCACCAGGAAAATTAGTGCCTGCGAAAAGCAGGCTATTTGTTGATGAAATTACTGAGTCAATTCGTAATGGCTGGTATAAGACTTAGATGGAGGAATGTCTGCTTTGGGCCGATAACTGAAATCTAAAAACCTAAACTTAACGACCGCTTTGTCCGGCTAATATGCCGATGACGTGATAATCCGCATAGCAGACATTAGAAATCTACAACACAAGACTTTAAAGAAGATAGTAGTATAAATTTAAAAACTAACATCTCGGTAATTAGCTAATTAAAATAACCTTAATCACCGAGATGTATTTTTATTTACTAGAGATTAAATATCTGTAATCGGCAATAAACCCAGAGTTTTAGCTTCATCAAACAGTCCGGTCATTTTCCAGTTCTGTCTCAGTGCGCCTGCGCCATAATTGCGTGAGCCACCTACTGCCTCTGCCAACAACTGCAAGCGTGCGGCCTCTTCAAGCAGAATGATTGTATCTGTCAATTCGCGAATACCAGCCTTACCCCAAACGGTACCGCCGCCGTTGGCCTCTACAATAGCAAAATTATGCGGGTTCTCATTCACTTTTTCTACGATAAAGTCCACCTCCGGTTGCAAGCGGTTGATGTAAACGGGGAGTTCACGCACAAGATGATGACGATTTAATGCAACATAATTAATCGGGAAGGTGCGGTGCGTTTGCCCCCATGCTGCCAGATACAAGGTGTGAACATGTGAAATGATGTTGACTTCAGGACGTTCGATAAACAGTTTGTTATAGCGCTTGCCGCCAGTATGGTGGCCAGCATAAACGGTACCGTCAAAACCAATAATTGCCGGTGTGATTTCAGCACCGCGATCCCATGGGCCCGGATCATTCACTACCACCAGTTTTTCATGGCCAGGTACGCGAACGGTAAAACCTACTGTGCCATAGGCTGTTGTCGTATCAGTCTCACGCAGCACTCTAAAGGCGTGCTCGGCATCGCGTTTAACACTCTGTGCAAATGCCGTAACATCGGCTGCTAATTCAGTATCAATCTTTCCCATTTTAAAACTCCTTAAATATTAATAAATTAAATTAATTACGCAGCTTTTATCTGCGTTTGGTAATAGTCATCCAGCCACTGGCGGGCAGCAGCTAAAGGACGTGGATCTACCCATGCATCCAAATCGAAATCACGGTCTAATACGCCATGTATCCATGTGAAATTTTTCTGAATTTTGAATAGATCCAGTAATTCTCTGGATAATGTCGGCTGCAATGATTGATGAAAACCATTGCGATATGCAGTGGCGACGCCTTCGTCACCGGAGCGGGTCTCGCTTTTTAATATGGCATGCACAACTTCCAATTCAGAAGCCGCCCAGTCTGCGGCGCGCAATGTCTGCGCCAGAAACCGCACTAACAAATCAAAGTGGTTTTCAATGAAGTCTTCGTGCACGGTGATAGGCCTGGGCGTACCGTTATTGACGCGATACCTGCGGTCGGTAAAGTTATCGATATCAATGCCGACCACTGCGCCGTAACGCTTAGCTGCATCTACCGCTGAGGCGCCTTTGACATAAACCGCATCAACTTCGCCGCGAGCCAGATATTCAAGCCCTTCCCAGAGATTGCCCAAGCCTATATTTGTGCCTTGACCGGAACCCACCTCTACAAAGGTAACGTCATCCAGTGTCAAACCGTCATGTGCCAGCGCACCTTTAATGCCTTGCAGGCTCATGCCACGGGCGATGCTGCTGCCGCGAATATGCGCAGGTATTTCACGCTCCACGTAAGCCGGCAAAGCCACACGTAAACCTTTCAGGTCCGCCGGCTTGCTGATGCCAGAACCAGGCCGCACCAGAATAACCTGCCACTCATCTATCCATGTCAGGCCAATCAGCTTTGTTTTAGCACCCTGCGCTTTTGCAGCAAGTGCCAGCAGGCTGCCGCCCTCACGAATCAGGCTGTTAATTTCATGGTCGTAATGATGACGTGCCAGTGTTTGTGGAGCATCCTGAATAGTGGCTACCGATATGCCGTCTCTTGCAAACTCACCCTGAAGCCAGCCCAGCTGGTAAGCCAATCCGGTAGCCGTTGGTACTGGGCAGCGCGTAAACCATATTTCTTTCAATGCTGATGCATCTGATTGATTTGCTGATAGTTGATTAGCCATATTGATTAACCAACCGCACGCAGAATTGCTGTATCAGTTTTACCACGCAACAGTGGCAACACCTCTTCACCGACGCGATAGGCTTCTTCCAGGTGTGGCGTGCTTGCCAGAATGAAAGCATCAGCCCCCAGCGCAACGAGCTCATCAAGCCTTTCTGCCACTTGCTCGTAACTGCCGACAATACCGTTAGTCTGGCCGCCGCGCAGCAGGCTGAAGCCTGACCAAACGTTAGGCTCAACAATCAAGTCTCTATAGCTGTTGATAGTTGTCGGGCGGTTACCGCGCTGACGCGCCGCACCCACAGAATCACTGCCGTCCGGGTTCTGAAACTTATCTAAAGCTTCACGGCTCAGGCCATTGAAGCCTTTTTCGATCTCGGCCCATGCCTCTACTTCTGTCGGGCGCGCGACAATATCTACACGGATTGCGCACTTGATCTTGCGGCCAAGAATTTGCGTGCGTGCTTTAACACGGTCGAATTTCTCACGCAGCTGGTCAAACGGCTCCAGCCAGGTTAAATAGTAGTCGGCATGCTTGGAAGCTGATGCCAAAGCAGCATCAGACGAACCGGAGAAATAGATTTCCGGATATTCTTCTTTAGATAGCGGATCTGCCAAGCCTGCATCTTCGACTTGATAAAACTTGCCGTGATACGAGAATGGGCCACCATTCCAGACGCCTTTTAATACATCCAGAAACTCGGTTGTACGTCCATAACGGTCATCATGCGATGCGGAATCACCCCACCATAACTGTGCCGGACCGCCGCCACCAGTGATGATGTTATACAAAGCACGACCTCCAGTTGCACGCTGCAGGCTCGCAGTCATTCTCGCAGCAACAACCGGGTTCAGGAATCCAGGCTGGAATGGAATCATGAAGCGGAAAGTTGAAGTTTCCCGTGCCAATAGTGAAGAAATAACCCACGGTTCATCAGTCATTGGGAATGACGGAATCAGCCCGCCCTGAAAACCTGAAATCTCAGCGGCATGCGCGATCTCGGCAATATAATCTATGTAATTAGACCCATCACTCCCGTTGCCTACGCTGCCGGATTGCGCCTTGCTATCATCACCGGGAAACCAGTCACCGCGATGCGGGGTACGGTTGCGGTGTGAACTGGGTTCGCCATGCGTTGGGATACGCCAAAAAACATCAATAGTCATCAAATACTCCTTAAATTAGTTAAGCCGCACGGCGTTGATCATGGCCAATTTGAGCGCGCACAGCAGGCAATACGTATTCACCCAGACGGTAGGCTTCTTCAAAGTGGGGCACAGATGAAAGCAGGAAGCTTGTGATACCGGCCGCTGCGTAATCAACAAGCGCTTGCGTAACTTGTTCATAGCTGCCTACCAAGGTAGCGTTAGCACCAGTGATGTCGGTTGAAAGACCTGGCCACAAATTATTGTTAATTAAAGGCGCATGACTGCCATTTTTCTTATCTGACTGCTGCCAAACTCTGTATGCATCAAAAATAGCCTCCTGCTCAGTTTCGCGGGCAATAATGTCGATACGCAGACCAAAACCAAGCTGGCGGCCATGCTGCTTAGCGATATCATTTAGATTTTTGGCTTGCTGCTTGATTTCGTCTACACCGGCCGCATCAAAAATATGTACGTCTGCTGTTTTCGCAGAAAGCGCCAAGGCCTCTTTGCTATTGCCTGACAAATAAATAGCAGGAACCTTATGATTTGCTAATGCGCCTTGAAAGCCGCCATTCAAAACCTCAAAGTATTTACCCTTAAAGGTATAAGGTGACTGGGTAAGCACACCGCGTGCAACTGTTACAAACTCCTCAATACGCGGGATAATTTCAGCATCAGTAACAAAATCACCTAATGCATGGCGATGCTGCTCATTACCGCCGGCACTGATCTGCCATGCAAAACGGCCATCCGTGAAACGCTGATAGCTCACTGTGTTTTTTGCCGCATAAACAGATGATCCGCGCGAAGCATCAAACTCAGTTAGTAACTTTAAATGCCTGTTGCCGCGCGCAACATAACCGGCAACAATCCATGGCTCGTCACCATTGATATCTTCAGGGATACGTACACCTTCAAACCCGGCAAGCTCTGCTGCCCGTGCAACCTGATGTAAATAATCAAAATAATTAAAATTCAAACCACGCGGATCAGTCACCCCTTCTGAATAAGGATGACGGGATGAAAGACGCTCACCGCGGCGCTCTTTTTTACTATTTCCATAGCGGCCATCACCACTGGTTGGTAATTGCCATAAAAATTCAGTAGTCATGCATATACTCCTTAAATTAAGCAAAATTCGTTAGCTACACTAAAATCTGTAGCGTTACTGTTCTTTAAAATTGCAGGATGCATGCCAACATTAATTTTTGATTAATAACTTTGTATCTATATGAAAAATATAGATATTTATAGACGAGTGCTGACTATTGATTTGCGTACAAGGGAATTGTTGCTGCAAAACCAACAAAGCAGTAAGCAGCACTGTTGATTTTGCAAACCATGCAAAAAGACGCAGGTATAGAAATTAAGCCTGTTTTTTGAAGATGCTTGTTATAAACACTCTAAAGCCAGGACATACCGCCAGCCAGATTGGAATCCAGAGTAAAAATATGTCCTGCAGCACAAAGCCTTTACTCAAAAAGCCGCCCAAGGTTGCACCGGCAAAGCCACCGGCCATGCCCACCATGGTGAACAATCCTGAAACATGCCCCATATTTTTACCAGAATGCGCCAGCCTGGAAATATTGACCATATGATTAAGCGCCTGGCCGACTGCCTGCAACACAGCACCAACCAGCAGACCAATAACACCGCTGCTGAGACCAAGAAATACCAAGCCGGTAATCAAACTACCATGACTTAAGTTATAAGTGACTTTTTCACCAAGCTTTGCCACAAAGTGACCAAGAAACAGCAATACGGCAACAAAAGTCGCGCCCTCCACCACCATGAGCGTAATTCCCTGCTGCGCGCTCCAGTTAAACTGCCTGACGGCAATAATAATGATAAAGGTGCCAAAGAAACCGCGCACCATGCCGCCAAGACCGTCATAAATACATACCTGACGCACCATAGGGTCAGCCAGGTGCCGAAGCATATCTTTCACACCGCCGCCGACGCTTCTACCGTTATCTACGATGCGGGTATGCGAGAGGATAGAAAATCCGTAGAACGACATCACGGCAAACAGAATGCTCGTGATCCAGTAACTGCCATGCACCCCAAAATGACTGGAGGCCAAATTGCCAAGCAATGGACCAACCAGGCCGATGCCCAGCATCAAGGTGCCTCTGTACCAGCCTCCTCGGCTAGTACCTACCTCCGGCAAGCGTTCCAGCCATGAAGTATTCATGGCAACCACGCGAAACGGAATGCAAATACCGGCGATAAATAAAAATAATGCCGCCAGATACCACGAATTGGAGTAACCGATTAAAGGGTAGAGCGCCATCGCCCCCAAGCTGGATATGCCGTAAACCCAGCGTGCGCTGAAGCGGCTGATAAATATACCGGCCGGCAAAGACATCAGCATCATGGACAGGCTTTCGGCACCGATCAATAACCCTATCTGCCAGGACTCTGCATTCAGGTGTAATGCTAAAAGTGTCACTAGAATCTTGTTCATGCCAATTGTAATGCCGCTCATAAGGGCAAGGCCTACAAATGCAAGTGTGAAATGGTTAGTCGCTAATAATCTAGGTTGCGGATTTAGCGTATTCGACTGGCTCATGTTGATAAATTCTCAAAATTTAATTGAATAACTGACTGTTATCTCGGTATTTGAGTAACAAATATTTTCTTATTCAGTGATAAAAATAACGCCAGATCACCTGTATGGAAATCTGGCGCCATTTAAATCAGTGCGCTTTACAAAACTACCAGCGTGTAGTCACTGAGACACCTACAGTTCTCGGTGCTGCCCAATAAACGCTATCGCCGTTTACGCCCAATGCAGGATTGAAGGCTGGAAGTGAGTGGTTCTTGTATTCTTTATCGAACAGATTATTCACATAACCTGTAAACACATATTTGTCGTTATGTGTTGCGAATGAAACCCTTGCGTTAGCCAGTGTGTAACCATCCTGATTCAAGTGCCCACGCGCTTCAGACTGAGGGTCTACAAAATAATACTGTTTGCCTTGATAACGTGCATCTGCCCCGATAATGACTTTTCCGTACTGCACAGGGATTTTGTAATCAGCTGCGATCTGCGCTGTGACATGCGGAGAACGCACTAATGAACGCCCTTTCAAATCGGCACCGCCGTTAAGTACATTCAATTCATCATATTCCGTATCTAACAGCCCCAGACTTGCATTAACATGCAGATTCTCAATCGGCAGCGCTTCTACTTCAAACTCGGCACCGTTCACAGTCGCTTTTTTCGCATTCTGCAGATATGAAACCGTAGCACCTGCATTAGCGTTAAACCCAACCACATTCACCTGCACATCTTCGTAGTTGTAATGGAACAGGCTCGCATTAAAGTTAAGCCTTCCTCCTAACCATTCCGATTTGTACCCTATTTCATAGGCGTCCAACTGCTCAGGCTTCACCGTATTGACAGCTGCAAGGCTGGTAGCTGCCGTATTAAAACCGCCTGACTTCACGCCATGTGAGAATTTTGCATACACGCGATCATGCGGCGTGATTTTGTATTCAGGCGTAATGTCATAGGTAAAGGCATTCCAGGTCTTGGAGTCGCTGCTGCTAAAGGTTCCTGACCCCAATGGACCGGCTGCTGCATATGCGCCGGTATAAGAATTCCACCACTGAGATAAATTGCTCCATGTACCAGCCCCTGTTGAGGCTTTTCTATTGAGATCGTATTCTTTGGTTTCTCGCGTCCATCTCAAACCTAAAGTAGCATTCAACTGATCGGTAAAGTTGTAAGTGTTGCTGCCGAATAAGGCAAAACTCTCGGCCTTGTGATTAAGGTCTGAATTATTGTAAGTCGCTCCCGGAGGCGCACCCACCAAGCCAGGCACTGAAGCAGATGGCAGTTTGGCACCCTGAGTAGTGAAATCAACATCTTCATTAAAATAATGCGCACCGGCTAACCAGTTCCAGCGGTCTTCTTTTGGCGAAGCCAGCCTGAACTCCTGCGTAAACTGTCTGCTTTTGCCATCGGTATGTGATCTGGCAATCTCCAGCGGAGTGAAATCATTATCAGTCAGAATATTTGTTTCAAAATCTTCATAGCCGGTAATAGAAGTCAGCGCATAGCGGCCAAGCTGCCACTTTAAATTCAAGCTGATGCCATTTTGGGTCGAATCACTTGAGTCAGGAGCGTTGGTGCTGACATGCTTGATATTGGTATTTGGTGCATAGCCATTACGTAACACCCCATTCGGCGCATAACTTTTGGTAGTTGTAATTGCACCATCAGTTTCATATTTACGATAGTGCACATTCAGCAGCGCTTCCAGATTAGGCGTCAAAATTGCGGATAACTGCCCACGAATGGCACCTTCAGTCAGGCCGCCATCGTTACTGCCAGTAAAATCATTTTTCAGGCGTCCATCCTGATCTTGCTGATAGAATGAAACACGGCCTGCTAAGCGCTCATCAACAATCACGCCACCAACACCACCTTGTACGATTCTGTCGTTATAGCTGCCATAATCAACCTTGACATAATTGTCTTTGGCATCAGCATTAAATGACGGTTTTTTTGAAACCACACTCACGGCGCCACCGGTCGTGTTTTTACCCCACAGCGTACCTTGTGGACCACGCAGAACTTCAACACGCTCAAGGTCAAACAATGGGAAACCTGTTGCAGTGGCATTGCTGATATAAACTTCGTCCAGATAAAAGCCAACCGGACTTGAAAGGTCAAACTGCTGCTGGCCAGCACCAACGCCGCGAATCCACCAACGTGGACGGCCGTGCAACTGCGTACCGGCAGAAGCGTTTGGCACATAGTTCAACACTTCACTTGCCGAGCGGCCGACCCCTTTATCTAACAGGTCATTGCCACTTAATGCGGTAATCGCAGTTTTAACTTCCTGAACACTTTCCTCGCGTTTTTGTGAAGTTACAGTGACAGAAGGTAAAGCGGTACCTTCTGCTTTTGATTTGTCTTCTATTTTTGATTTATCTTCTGCCTGAATTGGCGCAGTTTCTTCTGCATAAGCATAGCCGCTGTTTAAAACCGTGCCGGATCCGATTGCCAGCGCAATTGATACATATTTCACCAAAGGCTTTAATTGAAATTTACCGTTACGAAGGTAAATGTTATTGATTACTTCACTTCTCATTGAATACTCTCTTTACTGTTAATGAAATTTGCATAGCGCTTGAATGCGCCGTAACAGGAGAGGTATTGCAGAATCTGTGCCAGTAAATTATTTAATCACAAGCAATTGATTTTATTAAATATAAAATAAATTTTCTATTTTTTTGATGATAATTTGTGTTGTGTAAGCAACAGAGCGTTGAGCAGTTGCTTGCTTAGAGACAGCCTCGCAGCAATCATTACAATTTAAAGAAAAAAGCAGAATCAAGGTGAATTGATTGACTCTATGGCTGATGCGCATAAAAAATGCGACGTATTATCCAATACGCCGCATTCAACTAACCACAGATAAAACTTGCTTATCTCACGCTGCGCCAGCGCAGCAGATATTGACTTATACGAGACAATCCGGTGTTCATCAACAATCCGGTTAAACCGATACTGGCAACTGCAATGATGACGATATCCATCCTTGATGCCTCCTGTGCTATCTGCATTAAACCGCCAAGCCCGGGGCCAGTCGAAAACAGCAGCTCGGTACCAACCGTAGAAATCCAGGCAAAAGCCAGGGCATGCATAACGCCAGTCAAGATTGACGGCATCGCTGCCGGCAGCAACACATGGACAAATAATTGCAAACGGTTAAATTTAAGTACAGATGAAACTTCTATATATTTCTTCTCTACGCCGCGCATGCCCTCAAAAGTATTCAGCACGATCGGATAAAATGCAGCCAGGCTCACGATGAGAATTTTTGAAAACAGGCCATTCCCGAACCAGAGTGCAATCAAGGGAATCAAACCCAGCAACGGTACCTGACGGATAGTATGGTACAGCGGCCCGATTAATTTATTGGCGGTTGGCGATATCGCCATCAGGCCGCCAACCAGCAGGCCGGCAATACTACCTATAAGCAATCCTATGATCGTTGTCTGCAATGTTGCAACCAGGTTGATCAACAGCTCTCCACTTTTGATCAAACTTAAAAAGCTATGGGCAATCTGTGTTAAAGGTACAAACGTATAGGCATAAGCATCCCCCTGACGTGACATGATTTCCCAGATAAAAGCCACTGTGATCGGCAGCAATAGTCCATTGAGCTGCGGAAGCCTGAATAAAAACTGTTTTATTTTTCTCATGATGATGTCTCTGATGATTACCTGTATTTCCATTTACCGAGATGCGCCTCAACCGAACGCAAGCCACGGTCAAACAAAAAACCGATTAAACCGGTGACTAGAACGCCCACCAGTACAATGTCTATTCTGAACATTTGCCTGCCCATTTCCATCATTTGCCCGATGCCGCTATCGGCAGCGATCAGTTCGGCAGCCACCAGCACCATCCATGAGCGGCCTAGAGCCAATCGAAATCCTGTCAGAATTGGCGGCATCGTAGCTGGCAATACAATGCGCGTAATCAAATGCCATGTCGGCAGCTGATATACCCTGGACACCTCAAAATACGCGCGCGGGATGCCTTTAACCGCATCGTAGGTTGCTAATGTGACGGGGAAAAACGCGGCTTTAGCCACCACCACAATTTTGAACGTTTCCTCCACACCAAAAATCATAATGAGCATCGGAATAAAAGCGATGGTGGGTACCTGGCGTATAGCATTAAACGATGGTGCGAAAAAGCTATCCACCGATTTAAACAAACCCATCAACACGCCAAACAGCAAACCAAACAGAGAGCCGATAGCAAAACCCCAGCCTAATCGTATAAGGCTATCCTGCAGGTGTGTCGGCAACTCGCCGCTGGCCCAAAGTTCGAGGCTGGTTTCATAAACACCAAACGGTGAAACCAGAATCTGTTCCGGAAATATGCCAGCACGGCATACCCATGCCCAGATAACAAGCAATAGCACCGGCGATAAAAAATACACCGAGTGCGTGCGAAAACTGTCAGCCCAACGCCATACTTTAGTCATGATCAACCCCAGTCATCAAGCAGCTTTACCAGCTAATTTTCTTGGTTGCCAGTAATCTTCAAGCTTGAGTGCTTTAAGCGCTGCATTTAAAAAACGTGGTTCAAATAACTGCCTGGCGTTTAAATCCTTACGGATTAAATTAGCTTTACGGCTATATTTTGCGGCGTTTACATAATGGTCTGATACCAGATCATCAAACAGCGGACTCCAGCGTGATTTCCATGAAACAGAGTCATCAGAATATTCGCGTCTATAAACATTCTCAGGCTGACCGTTCTGGTTGGCAACTTTGAGATACTCGTCAAAATTAGCCTCTTGTGAAGTCCAATGCGCAGCTTTTACATAAGCCGTGGCAATGGTTTGTGTAATTGCAGGGTTCTGGGCGATAAAGTCCTTGGCTCCCCATAACTCAGCGCGCATTTTCCAATCTTGCGCCGAGGCCTTGGTCGACCATATTATCTTTCCGACCTTTTTATCCTCCAGCTGGTAAGCATCACTCAGCGTTACAAAGGCATCTACATTCCCTGCGGCAAGAGCGGCAGCACCTGCTCCCGGGTTAAGGTTGGATATCTTGAAATCAGAAAACTTCAATCCATTGGACTCAACATAGCGGGCGAACGTAATTTCCCATGGACGGCCACGATGCAAGGCAATGCGTTTACCTTTGAGATCGGCCAGAGTTTTTGCGGATGAGTTGGGAGGCACGACCAGATATACATTATTACCGCGGCCGCCCGGCACTACGATACGCGTTTCTACGCCGCCTGAATTCAGAATAACGGATGGCAAGTCGCCATAACCGGCAAAGTCGATGCTTTTATTGGCGAAAGCTTCATTAATCGTAACGCCAACGGATTGTGCTGTGACAGGAACCCAAACGAGCTTCACGCCCTGCTTATTGAGTTCATCTTTCAGCCAGCCCTGCTTTTCTACAATCGCAGCACTACCGTTAAAACCGATTTTTCCATTGACGTTATAAGCGACTGTGGCAATTCTTACTTCTCTAGGGCCGTCAGCGGCCTGGGCATCTGTTAGCAAGCCAAAAACAAAAGAAATGCCTGCTAATAACAAGCTTGCCAAAGGTATATTTTTTTTAACACTAAAATACATTCTATTCTCACATTCAAAAACAAGATAAGGCCTGACAAACGCAGGCCTCATTCAATTAAGCAACGCTGATCTGGCGCTTACTGATCACGGCATCAAAAGCTCTGGTATCGATCCAGTCATTCACATTGAATTGCTTAGGAATAAATTGCCAGCGATGCAGAAAGTTCACAAAATCCTGTAATCCATCTACTGACTCCTGAGCAAAATCAGTGCGCAGGCGCAGATGTGCATCCTGGCCATAAGCGACACTCACCCAATACTCGCTGCTGTTAGTCTCTTTAGCCAAAAAGCGGCGCGTTTCATCAGGATGCGCATGCGCCCAATCCTCGGCACGTAGCACTTGCTCGACAATGCGCTCGGCAGCATCAAAATGATTTTCGATAAGATTTGAATCAACCGTGAGCGTACGCGGCGTGCCGTTATTGGCACGAATAATCGGATCAGGATGCGCGCCAGTATCAATCACCGTTACCAGATTAAGTTGATAAGCCAGGGCTGCGGCACTTGCCCCTTTTAGAAAGATCGCATCCACTTCACCGCGCAGCAAGCCAATCAACTCGTCGTTGCGGCTGCCTGACTGGCTGCCGAATATATAGCTGCCATCTTCACTTTTTTTGGCCGGCGCATCGCTGTAACCGGTATCAATCGCATAATCCACGATCTCAACCTCACTTACCGCAATACCTTCCAAACTAAGTGCATTCTCTAGTCCGCGCAGTGCCTGGGCACGCACAAAATCAATCTGTACATTCACCCATTTAGGCAAACCGAATTTACGTCCTTTCAAATCCTTAACGCTGCGAATGCCTGAATCAGGCCGCGTTAGAATCAGCTGTGTTTCGTCTGCCCATGACAGGCCAATGACTCTAGTGTCTCGACCTATGGAGCGTGCCCATATCGCAGGAATATTGCCGCCATGCCTTACTGAGTTAAGCAAAGTATGATCAAAATGCGATTCGCGTACCGACTGGTCAGCGGACTCACGCAGTGATTTTATCGCGGTAGATTTAGCGCGAAAACTCTCCTCCAGCCAACCCTTCTGCACTGCAATGCCCAATCCTGTCGGCACAGGGCAACGTGTATACCAAAGCGTATCTAAAGCTTTACTCATGAATGTCTCCTAAATTATATAAATGCGGCACTGCGCCTGATTTTGTGTAAACAAATCAGCACACTTCATGCCAGAAATATAATCAATTAAAAATCAATAACTTATATAAATATAGGGTGGATTATTATTTTAGCTGCTGGATAAAATGCAGCTGACATGTGGATACAGCAACAGCGCTGCTGTACAGGCAACAGGTAGGCCTTTTAACGCGAAAAATCCAGCATGCTGCTAATTCAACAGCATGTTTTAAACAGCTGTTGCTTAAACAGCAAAACAATCAAATACGATCAACAGATAAATTCACAAGCATATGATTTAAAAGATAAAAATATTGTGGCATGGCTATTGCTGTATAGATGCAGGGCCATTTATGGCTATTGTTTATTGGTATGGAGAATTGTAGGCATGACAACATATAACGTGGCTATCAACCTTGGCAAAAGAGTGGCGCCATTGACGAGGGTGCAGATAGCAGCAAATTACACTTCAGAGGTGAGTAACGATGAAGATCTGGTCATTGCAGAAAGCAATAAAGAAAATATTGACGCATCTCTGTTCATCAGAGATGTAGGCAAGAGTTATCAATTACATGATGCATCTTTAAATGTACTGAACGGCATTAATCTGGAAATAAAACCAGGCGAGTTTCTTTCCATAGTCGGCGCCAGCGGCTGCGGAAAATCCACACTACTAAGACTGGTTGCAGGGCTTGATACTAGCTATAGCGGATCAATCGTCTATCAGGGCAAGGCTATTACCGGCACCGATTTAAGCCGAGGTATTGTATTTCAGGAGCACCGCTTATTCCCCTGGCTTACTGTTGAAGAAAACATTGCACTGGCGTTCTCTGCAACGAACGTTTCTAAAGAGGAGCGCAAGCTGCGTGTTGAAAAGCAGATCAGCACCGTAGGTCTTAATGGATTTGAAAAAGCCTACCCACACCAGATTTCAGGCGGCATGTCACAGAGGGTCGCAATTGCCAGAGCGCTGGTATTAAGACCTAAGCTATTGTTACTGGATGAGCCTTTTGGTGCCTTGGACGCACTTACCCGCCTCAAACTTCAACAGGAGTTGCAACGCCTTTGGGAGCATGAGGGCCTGACTACCATTCTGGTAACACACGATGTTGAGGAAGCCGTATTTCTTGGCGACCGTATCGTGGTCATGGAATCTCATCCTGGTCGTATCCGGCGTATCGTGCCAGTGCCGCTTGCACGACCACGTGACAGATCATCTTTTTTATTTCAGAGCATCAAGGCAGATGTCATGGCCGATTTTGCAATGGTTGAGGTTGAGTAATGCTATCTGTAAATAACCACATCTGGCAGGAGAGATAACATGGCAACGTTAACAAGTGCTTCTGCGACATTTTCCGTCGATATTGATAATACTCCGGCACTGCCATATAAAGCTGAAGCTAGTGCAAGACTGTCTGCTGCCCGGGACAATTTGCATCACAGGAAAAGTATTGATAACGCGATATCCAATGGTCGTGGCGTCTGGGCTTTAGCCGGGCTAACCGTTTTACTGCACGGCGCGGCTGTAATTGGGTATTTGAACTACCCACAAACAAGCTCTGTTCCACTTCCAAAGGTTAATAAAGTAGAAATTGAGTTTATCAAGCCCAAACCACCCGAAGTCATTGAACCACCCAAACCACCACCGCCTAAAATAATCAAGCAAGCACCACCACCGCCTGCGGCAAAACCTGCTCCGGCCCTGCGCACGGCTGTGGCACAAGCAGATGTTGCACCTGATGCAATTACAGTACCTGAGAACCGTGAAGCTCCGGTAACTAGCGCGCCAGTGGTGGCTGCTGCGCCCGCTCCGGAAGTGCCGCAACAGGTGAAGGCAGAGGAGCCGGTCACAGAGGCAACGGGCAACGCGGCATATTTAAATAACCCACCCCCGGATTACCCAGCATTCGCTCAGCGACAAGGCTGGGAAGGAAAAGTGCTACTGCGCGTTCACGTGCTGGCAAGCGGCAAACCGGACAAGGTGGAAATAAAACAATCCAGCGGTCGCAAGACTCTGGATGAATCGGCACTTACTGCCGTAAGAAACTGGACATTCATTCCATCCAAACGTGGCAATACCGCCATAGATGGCTGGGCGACTGTTCCAATTGAATTCAAACTAGCTAAATAAAAGGTGATATAACAATGTTTAATTTTTCTACTTCTACATCAATCGTGGTACAAGGCGTGCTTTTCACGCTAATTGCAGGCTCAGTCATTACCTGGACCCTGATACTCGCTAAATCATTACAGGTATGGTTAATACGCAAACAAAACGTTAAATTCCGTGCCGCCTTCTGGAGCGCACCCGATTTTCAATCTGCAGCAAATCTGGAGAACCACAATGGCCCTGCCTACAGAGTTGCTACTGTGGGGTTTGGTGTACTTAAAGATATTGATTCAAACTCAGCCAATGACCTGCAGCATTTTGGCGACAGACAGGATGTACTGGAGCGTGCGTTACGTCAGCAGATCCAGAAAGAGCGTGTCACGCGTGAGAGCGGATTAGTCGTACTTGCCAGCATTGGCAGCACGGCGCCATTCGTAGGCTTGTTCGGAACCGTTTGGGGCATCATGCATGCACTGACTGAAATCAGCAAAACTGGTTCTGCCAGTCTTGACGTAGTTGCCGGCCCAATTGGTGAGGCGTTGATTGCCACTGCGGTCGGCATCGCTGTGGCAGTTCCGGCAGTATTAGCTTACAACTTCTTCTTACGCAGACTGAAAACCAGCAGCAATAACCTGGATGACTTTGCTGAAGATTTGATCACATTGTCACGTAAAGCAACGTTCAGAAGAAATGTTGATCAAGTAGCCAATCATAGTGAAAAAGCAGTGGTGCATACCCTGAAAGGAGCGATAGCATAATGGCCTTTTCATCTCAAAGTGACGGTGATGACGTTCTTAGCGAGATTAACGTCACGCCTTTAGTCGATGTCATGCTGGTGCTGCTGGTTGTATTTATTGTAACGGCGCCGCTGTTAAACAATGCAATCCACGTCAACCTGCCTAAAACTGCAGTGACCAAGGAGCCGGATCCCGGTAAACCAGTAACAATCAGTGTAAATGCCGAAGGCAATGTGTATATTGATAAACAGCCAGTGACAGTTGCTGCACTTGAGCCAGAACTGAAGTCAAGACATGATGCCAACCCTGATCTGGTGTATCACTTGAGTTCAGACGAGTCTGTCAGGTATGGCTTTGTAGCAAAAGTAATGGCAGCGATTGAACGCTCTGGTATTACTAAACTCGCTGTAATTACACAATCAAATTAGGCACGGTCAAACTAAAGTCACACAAATTAAAAAGCCCATGCATTTTGCATGGGCTTTTTTGTATCAATAATCTCAGCAGTTAAGCGGCAAGTGCTTGTAAAGGCTTATGATCAAGCAGGTTAAATGCCTGATTGACGGCAGCATCAATTCTGCTTTCAATAGGATCGCTATTCAGGCGGTAATCAATGAATTCATTGTCACGTGCATATATTGCAGTTGGTGCAGTTGCCACACCAAAAAAACTGGCCAGCGGCCTTAACTGATATTCCAATACTAGCGCATGCTGGTCTGTGCCTCCGGTAGCTGCCAGAATTGCCACCTTGCCAGCCAGCTTTTTAGGATCAAGCAAATCAAAGAAATGTTTTAACAAACCTGTATATGAAGCTTTGTATACAGGTGTGCCAATCACAATCAAATCAGCCTCGGCAATGGCCTGATATGCATCTGACAAAACTTGCGGAAAGTTATCATAAGTCACGGTGCTGCCGAGTTCAGGCGCAAACTGGGCAATATCAATAAGCGTGTATTTAGTGTGCGCTTTCTGTGCAGCGTTATTAACAATATTCTCAACCAAAGACCTGGTGCGGGACGGCGCACTGATATTTCCTGATATACCAACGATTTTCATTTTTAATCCTTATACAAATAGTGCGTAAATTAAGTTAAGCATAGCCCTTTATATCAGCACGATTCGTGCCCGATAAAAGACGTTAAAAAAGCCATTTTTTGTTGCGTTTATAGCTAAAAAAAAACACCTCTGTTCGATTAGAAGCAGAGGTGTTGCAAAGCAAACAAAATAAATCTTTAAAATTATTGAATAACGCCGAACTGTTTAAGCAGTGTGCGTAATATATTTCTGCTGATACCAAGCACCCTGGCAGTTTGCACCTGGTTCTGCCTGCAATAGGCGTAAGCGCCCAGCACTAATTTACGGTTAACGGTATCATACAGTTTTTCAGGCTCTTGCTGAATAATTTCACCAAGCGCTTTATCTAAAGTGCACACATTGTGACTTGCTTTATTAAAGCCATCTTCAAATGACGTTCCAACTGAAGATGCGCTTGAGGCCAATTGTATTGAAGGCAAATTTAAATCACGCGGGCGCAGTTCATTGCCATCACTGACTAATAATGCCCTGTGAATAACATTTTCAAGCTCGCGAATATTCCCGGGCCATGGGTATTCATGCAGTAAGTGAATAGTTTCCGCTGTTAATATGGGTTGCTTGGTTTGCAGTCTATCTTTATAGATGGATAAAAAATGATCAGCCAACGGCAGAATATCACCGGGTCGATTACGTAATGGCGCGATTTGAATAGGCACGACATTAATACGATAGTACAGATCTTCTCTAAAGCGACCTGCTTTTACCGCATCTTCCAGATTAACATTGGTAGCAGCGACCAATCTTACATCAATTGGTATCGCCTTTCTGGAACCAACCCGTACAATTTCACGCTGCTGAATCACACGTAATAATTTAACCTGTGTTGATAAAGGCAGATCACCAATTTCATCCAGAAACAATGTGCCGCCATTCGCACTTTCAAACCAGCCTTGCTTACTCGCAATCGCGCCAGTAAAAGAGCCTTTCTCATGCCCAAACAATTCACTTTCAACTAAAGACTCAGAGAATGCACCGCAATTAATGGCTGCAAATGGCCCATTCTTTCTTGGGCTTAATGCATGCAAATGTCGAGCAACCAGTTCTTTACCAGTTCCTGTTTCACCCATGATGAATGCTGTCACATCACTGGGAGCGACTCGCTCAATCAAAGAAAGTAGCTTACGTGATTCAGTATCTTCAAAAACCAGAGCACTTGCTCTTATTGATAGGCTAACCTGGCTTGGATTTTTAAACGTGATTACAGGTGGGCCATTGAATGCCTTATACTCTGCTTCGCCATAATCATTAAATGCTATATGTCCCATAACGTGCTCCAATTCAATTTGGCACGATAATATAACGGGTTCTTTATAACTTTTAATAATTATATTTTATATGCTTATAACAAAAAGATTAAATATAAATCATCATAGTTTATCTTGATGCCTACTTTTGGTCTGAGTGATGGAGTTGAATTTCTTGACCTGAACGGCAGCTTTGTCCCGCAAATATGCCGAGGACGTGTTAATCCGCAAAGCAGACATCCAATAAAATTCTGTTATTTAGACAATTCGTAAGTAGCCTAATTCATATAATACATGCTAATAAAATATTAAGAGGCCGGAATTCCGGCCGCTTAATATTGTTTACAGTTTAACGAATTGATATCGGAACCAATTTACCGGCCTTCATATCAGGCATCTGTATGGTTTTACCATCGGCTGATACACTGATGTCCGCCGATGACTGGTGACCTTCGCTTATCAATTGCGGAGTCGCCTTCGGTTCGCTCAACTGCCAAACCTTACCGCCGGCCCAATCGCTGATGTAAAGCACACCGTTGGAATCACGAACCAGACCATCCGCACCGCCGAAACCTTGATTCAACAAGCGCAAATTGGACTTAACTTTGCCGCCCTGTTCAGAAAATTCCAGGCGGAACAGTTTACCTGCACCAAAGTCTGCAACCAGCAGCGCATTCGCGCCGTCCATCAACAGCCCATTGGGGCGTTTGATGCCGGATTTATCACTGATGAGCTGCGCCACTTTACCTTGTGGCGTGATCCTGTAGACGGCAGCATGCCTACCACTGTCCTCACCGCTGTCGGACACATATACATTGCCCAAACCATCAATTTCAATATCATTCAGAAAGACTGGCTTGTTCTGGAAATCAGACGGCTTTGTGATAACCGTTTTATTCCCTTCCAAATCAATCCGCACCACTTGATCCACATCTGCAACAAAGAGCTGATTGTTGAACATATCGATACCTTTAGGATCATTCAAACCATCAGCTAGGGTAGATTTTGAACCGTCGGCATTGATTACGGTAACCTTACCGTCACCGCTCTTGCCGAACTCGCCGATTTCTGTCACGAATATACGGCCATCCGGATGGGCAATCGAGGATTCGGGCATTTTAAGATCGGTAACAGTGCCGAGCACTGCAGTAGCAGCGGTCGTTTGAGCGGCAGCATTGCCTTCGCCATAACTGACGCGGTAAATCACGCCGTTGTAGTCATCAGACACCAGCAATGAGCCATCAGGCAACTGCAGCACATCCGATGGGCGACCCCAGATTTCGCCGTTATTCAACCAGCCATCAATGAACACCTCGGTTCCGGCCACACGATGCTGATCGTCAAACTTCACTCTGACCAGCTGGTAACCAACCGGCTTGCTGCGGTTCCATGACCCATGCTGGGCAATGATTGCGCTGCCCTGATATTCCGCAGGAAACTGCTTGCCGCTGTAGAATTTGAAGCCTAGGTTGGCGCTGTGCGCCTGAAACTCAACTGTCGGAAAAACGACATCTTTTGGTGGTGTTTTATCTTTCAACTGCGGGGAACGCGCATCACCGCCTGCATAATAAGGAAACCCAAAGTGCTGACCTGCCTTAGTGGCAGCGTTTAACTCGTCATGTGGAACATCGTCACCCATCATGTCGCCGCCATTGTCGGTAAAGTAAACCACATTGGTATCTGGCTGGAAATTGATACCCACCGAGTTACGCACGCCATTTGCAAAGGTTTCCACATTGCTGCCATCCGGATTCATTCTGATAATGGAACCTTCAATCCCGTTTGTTTCACAAATATTGCAAGGCGCCCCCACAGTGGCATAGAGCTTGTTATCCGGTCCAAACGCAATATATCGCCAGCCATGATGAGCCTTATTCGGCAGCTTGTCATAGATCACTTCTCGCATCTGCTTGAATGGCAGAGTCAAATCAAAATCCGGTGCAGCGTAACGTGTGATACGGTCCTGCTCTGCTACATACAGATTGCCATTGTGCATAGCCACACCATTTCCGATATTCAAATCATCCAGGATAGTGATGACTTGATCTGCTTTGTGATCCTTGTTCTTATCAACGACCGCGTAGACCTTGTTGCCTCGCGTACCGACATAAATATTACCGTTGGTGCCCAGCGCCATTTGGCGTGCACCTGGCACATCTGCATAGACTTCAACTTTGAAACCTGGCGGAACTTTCAATTTGCTCAAATTCGCCTGGACATCTGCAGCATCGGCATAAACATTCAGCGATGCCGCTCCGAAAGCTGTTCCCAGCATGAGTGCAAGCACATTCATTTTCATATTCACTCCTTGTTATCGAAACTGTACCGAGTCAGTTTACATTGGCAACGAGCATTTTTGAATACACAAAACTCCTGAATTATTGCCTAAAACTATTATAAAATTTAAATTTATTATTGATATAATCTAATTTTATAACCTAAATATATTATTTTTATGAATAAGAATCACTGCTGGCAGGAAACCGACCAGAGCAACATGTGTGATCTGCTCAAGCGCCTGGCACCGACTGAAGGTTTTACGCTCACGCCTTTGGACGGTGTGAAACTCATGCGCTGGAACCGCTCACTGCCGCGAAGCCCGGTGTTGTACGAACCGAGCATCGTTGTGATCTGCTCCGGTCGGAAAATCGGATATTTAGGCCAAGAGGTTTTTCACTACAACCCGCAACATTTCCTGGTGTTGTCGGTACCGTTGCCGTTTGAGAGCGAAACCATTGCCAGTGTAGACGAACCTTTAATGGGAATTTCCATTCGCATCAACATATCCATACTCTCCGAACTGATACTGATGCTGGATCAGGGTTCTTCGCATGCAGCACTTGGCGCTCATGGGATGGTATCCACTCCGCTGGATTGCAAACTTTCCAACGCAGTGCTCCGCTTGCTGCAAGCATTAACTTCAACGGACGAAACCGATATTCTTGGCCACTCTATCCTGCGCGAGATTCATTACCGGGTGCTGACCAGCAATCAAGGTGAAGCCATTCGTGCATTGCTCAGCCAGCAAAATCATCTTGGCAAAATCAGCAAGGCACTGCGAAGGATACATGCCGATTTTGCGGAAGATCTCAACATCGCGAAACTGGCCGATGAATCTGGCATGAGCGTGGCCGCCTTTCATGCCAGTTTCAAAGCGGTAACCGCAACCTCCCCCATTCAATATCTGAAAACCACACGACTGCACAAAGCCAGAATGCTCATGTTTCAGGACGGGGCATCTGCAGCGCATGCTTCTACCAGGGTTGGCTATGAGAGCCCTTCACAATTCAGCCGCGAATTTAAACGACTGTTTGGTAAAACCCCGATGGAAGATATGGCTGCTATGCGAGAATCGCTCATCACATTACCCTTCGACCCTGCTTCTAAATACGTAACCGTTCAGCCGTAAAGAGTAGCCTTGTACTGTATTCTGCTTAATCCGCAAAGCAGATTGTCAACGTCCAAGCTCAGCGTACTGTTGGGCATCAGTAGATAAACATCATCGGACAAGCGTGCCATCAACGCATCTGAAACAGTTCCTGATGGAAATGCCCTGGCGGCAGACCGTGGGCGCGGAAATCCTCGCGTAGCGCCTGCCCGAACCCCGGTGGGCCGCAGAACCAGATGCTTGCCGACTGCCATTCCGGCACGGCGGCACGGATGCGTTCGCCATTCAAGCGTCCATCCTTGCCATCGACCAGCAGGTGTAGCCGCACGCCCGCGGCCTTGGCATCTGCCGTGAGGCGGTCGATGGCGGCCTGTTCGAACTCAGCTGTCGGATGAAAGAGATCGATAGTCTTTGCGTCCGGCATCGTGGCGAGCAGCTTCATGCGGGCGATGAACGGCGTGATGCCGATTCCCGCACCCACCCATATCTGGTGTGGCTGTGCATCCTCGAAGTCGAAATGTCCGTAAGGACCTTCCACCGTAACCGGCATGCCAGGCTTCAATTTTTCCGGCAAGCGGCTGGTGTGGTCACCCAGAGCCTTGGTGATGAAGACGAGCCGACGGTCAGCGGGGTTCCAGGCGGAGGCGATGGTGTATGGATGCGCACCTTCGCTTTTGTCCGAGGTGACGAAGGCGAACTGCCCGGCGGCATGACCATGCCAGCCGTCCTCCAGGACGACGGCCGTTTCGAGTACGCGCAGCGCAGGGTACTCGATCAGATCCGCGATGGTACCCGGGACTCTACGGCCGGCCCCGATCCGCCCAGTCAGCGCCAGAAGCGCGGCCATGCTGCCACCCAGCAGCAAGAGCGCGAGCACCCAGCCGACAGGCTTCGACCAGTAATCCACTTTGGCAAGCACAACGGAGTGATACGCCAGGGCAAGGTAGGCGACAGCGATCCATTTGTGGGTCTTGACGAACCAGTGGTAGGGGAAGCGCTTGATCAAGGCCAGCACGATCAGCACGACGGCGGCGTAGAACGCCCATTCGCCGATGGATTCGGCAACCCCCCGCTGGCTGCGCAGCCAGCCTTCGATGGCGCCGAGGGTTTCCCCGGCCACCGGTTTGCGTGCGGGCCTTTCCAGCCAGCCCCAACCCACCATCCATTTGGTGCCTTTTGCCCACCACCAGTGAACGATGGCGACCACCAGGGCGGCTATACCCAACCACTTGTGCAGGCGATACATCTTGTCCAACCCGCCCAGATGCGGCTCAAGCCATTTCTGGCGCAGCGCCAGCAGCATGGCCACGCTCATCAAGCCGATGCCGATCAACCCGCTGTACTGCATGAACACGGTGCGAAACGAGAAGTACGTGAACGGCTCGGGCAACAGCGTATCGGCGGCGAGCCATAGCGCAGTCAGCAGTAGCAGTTAATGCGTGTCATGGATTACCTTCGATGCAAATTAGTATGTAGCCCAACAGTTAATATAGAGACGCAGTATAATTGGATTGATTGTAATTTAATTCAGATAGTTATTAAAATTTATTAAATAAATGACTGGCGGCTTTGTCCGGCATTTCTACTGTATCCGCATAGCGGACGTTCCAGAAAAATTCTGCTATTTATGCAAAGTCTTGTGTACCCTTATTCAGGTAATAGATGCTCTCTTAATGGTCAGAAAAGACCCCTAAATTCGCGTTTAGCCCAAAAAAATCATCAACTTCATCGAGAGGAGCGCCAAAGATCTGAGCCGATTCGATATTGCGGTAATTTCATCAGCGCGTCCTTTACAGCTCGGTGAATATTGCCGTTTCCGACAGCCGAGACTTGGGCAGCTTGGCATTGAAGTCATCGGCACCGTGATAACCGAGTGCGACCAGCACGACGCAACGCAGACCTTGCTCTGGTAAGCCGAGCTCCGCGTCGATCGCCTGAGTGTCGATCCCCTCCATCGGGCAGGCATCGATACCCAGCGCTCCGGTCGCTTGCAATACAGTTCCCAGCGCGATGTAAACCTGACGCTCGATCCAGACGCCCATTGTCTGATTCTGACGATGGAGCCCAACAAAAAAGCGGCGCGTATTGTTCTGCATAGTTTTGCCTTCCGGCACCTGGAAACGTCCATCGATCTCTTCCTGGGCCAGCACGCGGTCTAGATGGCTATCGTCAAGATCAGTACGGGCGCACATCACCAGCACATGCGAGGCATTACGCACCTTGGGCGCGTTGTAGGCGTAGGCTCCCTCCAGAGTCGCGGCAATCTTTTCCTTGGCGGCATGGCTGGCAGCAATCACGAAATGCCAGGGCTGGGAATTCACCGAAGAAGGAGTAAAGCGCAACACGGTACGCAAGGCAGCAAGGGTTTCTTCCGGCAGCTTGCGGCTAGCGTCAAAGGCTTTGCAGGTACGGTGAGACGTTGCAACTTCAACAATATTCATCAGACTATCTTTCCAAACAGATTGAGCTTCGTTGTTACGCGCAGCGCGATGTCAGGTGGAATCCGACCTTGCGCTGGGTTCTGTCGACATTATCACACGAGATCGCGTCCTGAAGGACTTTGAACCGGTCAAGGAACGCACGGAATGCCCCCGGAGGAGTTGCCCCCATTTTTTCTTTGCCATTTTTCCGTTGTTTGATAGATGACTATAATTTCACACAAGGTGGTTTGATGTCATTTGCGCTGTTTATAATGTTACTTGTCCCCGCATTTGGTGCTAGGCTGCGAAATGGAATAATCACCTAATCAAAGTGAGCAAAATGTTACCTGTTCAACCTTCTAAAGTTACTCAACGCTCTTGGCTGAAAATTTCAATTGCAATATTGATTTTGGTATCCCTTGCCGTTTACTTTTCACGTAACCTGATACTTGGTAAACCAGTTGACGCCTATCCCGCAACGATAAGTGAATTAGCACAAACCGTCGTTGCCAGTGGCCGCGTAATAACCCCACAACGCATCACAATTGCCGCCGAAACAACTGGGCGAGTCAATTTAATTCCAGTATTAGAAGGCCAAACGGTTAAACGCGGTCAATTACTGATTCAATTAAATGATCAGGATGAACGAGCTAGCTTGGCACAGGCCACCGCAAATGTTAGACAAGCAGAAGCTAAATTAAGGCAATTACGTGAAGTAGCCCTACCCGCCGCATCACAAAATTTAAAACAAGCGCAAACAAATGTTGAAGAAGCGCGTAAACAATATGAACGCACCAGGGATTTGAAAGCACGCGGTTTTATTAGCCAAGCTCAGCTAGATGAAGCAAAGCGTAAGTATGATGTCATCAGTAGCCAAGTCAGTGCGGCGCGTTTACAGGTGGAAGCCAATCGACCAGCCGGAAGCGATTTAGCGCTTGCTTTAGCGGCTGTTGCGCAGGCAAAAGCAAGTTTACATTTAGCACAGGTTAAACTGAATGAAGATGCAATTCTTGCGCCTGCCGATGGTACGCTCATCAGTCGCAGTGTTGAGTCTGGAGACGTCGTCCAACCAGGTAAGGAATTAATGGTGCTCGCAGCAGATGGTGAAACACAAATTCTGGTGCAGCTCGATGAGAAAAACCTGGCCAAACTAGCTTTAGGTCAAAAGGTATTAGGTTCTGCGGATGCTTATGCCGACCAACGTTTTGATGCGGTTGTAAGCTATATCAACCCCGCTATAGATGCAACGCGCGGTGCTGTTGAGGTAAAGATGAAAGTACTTAAACCACCTGCTTACTTACGACAGGATATGACAGTCTCAGTGGATATTGAAACAGCGCGTCGTTCAAATGCATTAGTGATTCCAACAGGTGCTTTACATGATGCATCAAGCAATGATCCTTGGGTGCTCGTTGTGCGCAATAACCGCACAGTTAAGCAGCCAGTGAAACTTGGTTTACGTGGTGACAATAGCATAGAAGTGCTGAGCGGACTAAAAGCTGGCGAAGGCGTAATTTTAACGGCACTTGGCAACATTAAAGCGGGCATACATGTTCGTGCAAACATGATAAAAACGCAATGAATCCACTTTTGCCATTTGAATGGATTGTGGCGACTCGCTTTATGCGTGAAGGCAGAATGCAGACGCTACTGATTATAGGCGGCGTCGCACTTGGTGTTTCGGTGATTGTTTTTATCTCGGCACTCATTAGTGGCTTGCAAAGCAATTTATTCCGTCGTACTTTAGACTTTCAGGCACAGATTATTATCCTGCCCCCGGAAGAAATCGCCAGACCATTGCGCGGCTTAAATACGCAGCAAGCGAATCAGCTAACGGCAGTATTAGTGCAACCGCGCGCGCAGAGGTTACGCTCGGTAGACCAATGGCAAAAAGTGCGTGATCAACTACTAAAAATGAAAAATGTCACGGTTGTTGCACCTGTCGTTTCAGGGGCTGGCTTTGTAATACGTGCTGATGCAAACAGAGCGATCACCTTGACAGGCATTGAACCAGAAAGCTATTTACGTTTGATTGCACTTAAAGACAAGATCATTGCAGGCAGCGCAAACGTCACCAGCTCAGATATTCTTGTTGGCATTGAACTCGCCAAAGATATGGGGGTTTCTATGGGCGATAAATTAACGCTAAGAACCGCCTCTGGTGGCACGGCAACCTTGATGATTAGCGGCATTTTTGACTTTGGAAACAAGGGGCAAAATCAGCGCGCTGTTTATGTTGCTTTTCGCACTGCACAAAGTTTACTTGATTTGGCTGGCGGAGCCAGTAGCCTGGAGGTGAATGTAGCTGACCCATTCTCTGCTGAAACCATCGCGCAAGATATACAGGCGCAAACTGGACTCAAAGCTGAAAGCTGGATTTCCACCAATGCACAGTTCTTTAGTGCGCTTG
>LNAP01003108.1_pt1 | contig 30829 bp, 27 predicted proteins | sample 602601 | NCBI WGS metagenome assembly LNAP01 (sample SAMN02440304, study PRJNA202911) | soil metagenome | biome: Subtropical and temperate rainforests or woodlands; isolation source: soil samples (1 kg each in a 20% v/v slurry with milli Q water) were... ...
CTCTACCGGCACTTCGCCATTGCGCATGCGCCGGGTGATGGTTTCCGGGCCGGCCCAGAAGGTCGAATGAAGTCCACCCTCGCGAGCCAACGCATTGACCACGCCACCCTGAGCCGTTTCCGCCAATAGGCGCAGCGCGCGGTAGAGATTGGATTTACCACTGCCGTTGGGGCCAGTAATCAGGTTCAACCGACCCAGCGGAATGACCAGTTTGTTGATCGAGCGGTAATTGGCCACCGCGAGGGTCTTGAGCATGAAGGACGTTCTCTGTAGGCGCTGCCGGAGACTGCGATCTTTTTTGATTCTTATCATTTAAATGCAAAAGATCTCAGCCTTTCGCAGCTCCTGTGTAGGAAATGACGATTATTGCGTAGGCGAAGGTTAATCCCTGTTCTAAGCTCACATGCGAATCGCGCCCGTTAAACGCAAAGGAGTCTGCATGGTTGGTCCCGGAATGAAAATAGCGCTTGGCCTGAGCCTGTTGGCCTTGCTGAGCGCCTGCAGTGAAGAGGCACCGGTCGAAAAGAACCGGCCCCGGGTTTTCGTGCAAGAGGTCAAGCTGGCCGACTACGCCGTCAACATCACGTTGACCGGTGATGTCCAGGCCCGGGTGCAGACCGAGTTGTCGTTCCGCGTCGGGGGCAAGATCATCCAGCGTATGGTGGATGTCGGTGACCGGGTCTCGGCCAGGCAAGTGCTCGCCCGGCTCGATCCCAAGGACCTGCAGACCAACGTCGATTCGGCCCAGGCCCAGGTTGTCGCCGAGCAGGCCAAGGTCAAGCAGAACGCCGCGGCCTTCGTGCGCCAGCAGAAATTGTTGCCCAAGGGCTATACCAGCCAGAGCGAATACGATTCCGCCCAGGCGGCATTGCGCAGCACCCAAAGTTCGCTCGCGGCTGCCGAGGCGCAACTGGCCAACGCCCGTGAACAATTGAGCTACACCGCGTTGATCGCCGACGCACCGGGCGTGATCACGGCGCGGCAGGCCGAGGTCGGCCAGGTGGTGCAGGCCACGGTGCCGATTTTCAGCCTGGCCCGGGACGGGGATCGGGATGCGGTGTTCAACGTCTACGAGTCGCTACTGGCCGAGCCACCGTCGGACAGGGCGGTGGTGGTCAGTCTGCTGGATAATCCGGCGGTCAAGACCACCGGGACCGTGCGGGAAGTCACTCCGGCCGTCTCCGAGCAAACGGGTACGGTGCAGGTCAAAGTCACCCTCGACAGCTTGCCGCCAGGGATGCAATTGGGCTCGGTGGTGAGTGCCACCGCCAATACCCGGGGCAAGTCCGCCGTGGAGCTTCCGTGGTCGGCGCTGACCAAAAATGTCAGCGAGCCGGCGGTGTGGCTGGTGGATGGGGAGGGCAAGGCGCAATTGCACAACGTCAAGGTTGGCCGCTACCTGACCGGTAAAGTCATCATCAGCGCCGGACTGACCGGCGGTGAAAAAGTCGTCGTCGCGGGCGGTCAGTTGCTGCACCCCGGTGTGACGGTGGAAATCGCCGAAGACACCTACAAGGATTTGTCTGTGGGGACTGCGCAATGAAGCGTCTGTTAGTGGTGCTCGCCGGTATGATGCTGCTGGCCTGCTCGAAAGAAGAACCCGCCCCGGAAATGGTGCGTCCAGTGTTGTCGATCACGGTCCAGGCCCTGGATGAGCAGAATCTCGGGCGTTTCGCGGGCAGCATCCAGGCCCGTTATGAAAGCAATATCGGTTTCCGAGTACCGGGGCGCATTGCCAGTCGCAGCGTCGATGTCGGTGCCGAAGTCGACAAAGGGGCCTTGCTCGCCACGCTTGATCCCACCGACCAGCAGAACCAGTTGCGTTCGGCCGAGGGCGACCTGGCGAGTGTCCAGGCGCAACTCATCAACGCCCAGGCCAGCGCCCGGCGACAGCAGCAATTGTTTGATCGCGGGGTGGGCTCCCAGGCGCAGCTCGACAGCGCACTCACCGACCTGAAAACCACCCAGGCCTCGCTCGACCAGGCCAAGGCCGCGGTCAGCCAAGCCAGGGACCAGCTCAACTATGTCGAGTTGCGCGCCGATCACAAGGCCGTGGTCACGGCGTGGAGTGCCGAAGCCGGGCAGGTCGTCACCGCGGGCCAGCAGGTGGTCACTTTGGCGCAGCCGGACATCAAGGAAGCGGTGATCGACCTGCCCGACACCTTGATCGACCAGTTGCCCGCCGACGTGGTATTCCAGGTTGCCTCGCAACTGAACCCGAACATTGCCACCACGGCCATTGTGCGTGAAATCGAACCCCAGGCCGAAAGTGCGACCCGAACCCGGCGCGCACGCCTGACGCTGACCGAAACACCGCCGGCGTTTCGCCTCGGCACGGCGATCAGCGTGACCTTGAGTAGCGCGATCAAGCCGCGCATCGAGCTCCCCCTGAGTGCCTTGCAGGAGGTCGACGGCAAAAACCGCGTCTGGATCATTGATGCGCAGACGCAAACGGTTTCTCCAAGGGATGTCAGCATCGTCAGCCGTACGCAAACTACGGTGGTGCTGGCCAACGATATCAAGGCTGGCGAGCGAGTCGTCAGTGCCGGTGTGAACAGCCTCAAGCCGGGGCAGAAAGTGAAAGTCGATGAGGGCAACCCACAATGAAAGGGAGTTTCAACTTATCCGAATGGGCCCTCAAGCATCAGTCGTTCGTCTGGTATTTGATGTTTGTTTCTCTGCTGATGGGCGTCTTCTCGTACCTGAACCTGGGTCGCGAGGAAGACCCGTCGTTCACCATCAAGACCATGGTGATCCAGACCCGCTGGCCCGGTGCAACCCAGGAAGAAACCCTCAAGCAGATCACCGACCGTATCGAGAAAAAGCTCGAAGAGCTTGATTCCCTCGACTACGTGAAAAGCTATACCCGCCCTGGCGAATCCACGGTCTACGTGTACTTGCGCGATACCACCAAGGCCAAGGACATCCCGGAAATCTGGTACCAGGTGCGCAAGAAAATCGGCGACATCCGCTACTCGTTTCCCCAGGGCATTCAGGGGCCGTCGTTCAACGACGAGTTCGGTGACGTGTTTGGTTCGATCTACGCCTTCACCGCCGATGGCCTGTCGTTGCGCCAGTTGCGCGATTACGTCGAGCAGGCGCGCGCCGATATCCGCGGTGTGCCGGGGCTGGGCAAGATCGAGATGGTCGGCCAGCAGGACGAAGTGCTCTACCTGAATTTCTCGACACGCAAACTGGCGGCGCTGGGCATCGACGAGCAGCAAGTCGTACAAGCCCTGCAGACCCAGAACGCCGTGACGCCGTCCGGGGTGATCGAAGCCGGTCCGGAGCGGATTTCCGTGCGCACGTCCGGGCAGTTCATTTCCGAGAAGGATCTGGCCAACGTCAACTTGCGGCTCAATGACCGTTTCTATCGCCTGGCCGATATCGCCGATATTCGCCGTGGTTACGTCGACCCGTCGACCCCGGAATTTCGCTTCAATGGCCAACCCGCCATCGGTTTGGCCATTGCGATGCAAACGGGCGGCAACATCCAGGACTTCGGTAAGGCCCTGCACCAGCGCATCAGCGAGCTCACGGCGGATCTGCCAGTAGGCGTCGGTGTGCACAACGTGTCCGATCAGTCTGTCGTCGTGGAAGCGGCCGTAGGCGGGTTCACCAGTGCGTTGTTCGAAGCCGTGGTGATCGTGTTGGTGGTCAGCTTCATCAGCCTCGGCGTACGCGCGGGGCTGGTGGTGGCGTGCTCGATCCCGCTGGTGCTGGCGATGGTCTTCGTGTTCATGGAATACAGCGGCATCACCATGCAGCGAATTTCCCTCGGCGCATTGATCATCGCTCTCGGACTCCTGGTGGATGACGCGATGATCACCGTCGAGATGATGGTCTCGCGTTTGGAACTGGGCGAAACCAAGGAACAGGCCGCGACCTTTGCCTACACTTCGACCGCCTTCCCGATGCTCACCGGTACGCTGGTAACAGTGGCGGGTTTCGTCCCCATTGGTCTCAATGGCAGCTCAGCCGGTGAATACACCTTCACCCTGTTTGCGGTCATTGCAGTGGCCATGTTGGTCTCGTGGGTTGTCGCGGTGTTGTTCGCCCCGGTGATTGGCGTGCACATCCTCAGTACCAATGTGAAGCCGCACTCGGCAGAGCCCGGGCGCCTCGGGCGGGCGTTCAATGGCGGCCTGCTGTGGAGCATGCGTAACCGCTGGTGGGCGATCGGCATAACGGTGCTGCTGTTCGGGTTGTCGGTGGTCGGCATGCGCTTTGTGCAGAACCAGTTCTTCCCGGCCTCGGATCGCCCGGAAATCCTGGTGGATCTGAACCTGCCGCAAAATGCCTCGATTGATGAAACCCGCAAAGCCGTGGATAAACTTGAAGCGACCCTCAAGGGCGACCCCGACATCGTGCGCTGGAGTACCTACATCGGCCAGGGCGCGATTCGTTTCTACCTGCCCCTCGACCAGCAACTGCAGAACCCTTACTACGCTCAGCTGGTGATTGTGAGTAAAGACTTCGAGACGCGCGCAGCCCTCAGTGACCGCCTGCGCGAACGCCTGCGCAAAGACTTCGTCGGCATCGGCAGTTTCGTCCAGGCCCTGGAAATGGGCCCACCCGTGGGGCGGCCGATCCAGTACCGCGTCAGCGGCCCGGACATCGACCAGGTGCGCAAGCACGCCATCGATCTGGCCAGCCAACTGGACAAGAACCCGCACATCGGTGAAATCATTTTCGACTGGAACGAGCCAGGCAAGGTACTGCGCATCGACATCGCCCAGGACAAGGCGCGCCAGCTCGGCTTGTCGTCCGAAGACGTGGCGAACCTGATGAACAGCATCGTCAGCGGCTCGACGGTGACCCAGGTCGACGACGATATCTATCTGATCAACGTGGTCGGTCGCGCCGTGGACGCCGAGCGGGGCTCACCGGATACCCTGCAGAACCTGCAGATCCTCACACCGGGCGGCACCTCCATTCCACTGCTGGCGTTTGCCTCCGTGCGCTACGAACTCGAGCAACCGCTGGTGTGGCGTCGCGACCGCAAACCGACAATCACCATCAAGACGGCGGTCATCGGTGATATCCAGCCAACCGATCTGGTGACACAGCTCAAGCCGGATATCGAAAAATTCGCCGCCTCGTTGCCGGCTGGCTACAAGGTCGCCACGGGCGGTACGGTGGAGGAAAGCGCCAAGGCCCAGGGGCCGATCAACAAGGTGGTGCCGTTGATGGTGTTCCTGATGGCCACCTTCCTGATGATTCAGCTGCACAGCGTGCAGAAGATGTTCCTGGTGGCCAGCGTCGCGCCGCTGGGGCTGATTGGCGTGGTGCTGGCGCTGGTGCCGACCGGAACGCCGATGGGCTTCGTGGCGATCCTCGGCATCCTGGCGCTGATCGGTATCATCATCCGCAACTCGGTGATCCTGGTGACCCAGATCGATGAGTTCGTGGCACAAGGTTCGTCACCCTGGGATGCGGTGGTGGAAGCTACCGAGCATCGTCGTCGACCGATCCTGCTGACCGCGGCGGCGGCGAGCCTGGGCATGATCCCGATTGCCCGGGAAGTGTTCTGGGGGCCGATGGCCTACGCGATGATTGGCGGGATCATCGTCGCCACCTTGCTGACGCTGCTGTTTTTGCCGGCCTTGTATGTGGCCTGGTACAAGATTCGCGAGCCGAAGAAAGAAGTGCGCTAAGACGAGCGCTGCGCGCTCATCGCGGGCAAGCCCGCGATGGCGTCAGTACTGACTACGAAGACTTGCGCCATACACTCGCCAACCAAGGCTGCTGCTCGCGCGGCAGCCCCGCTGGCCGGTAGTAATGCTCCAGCTCCACAAAGCCCGCTTCGGTCAGCAATTGCTGCCATGCCTTCAGGTCGTGATACGACCCATAGCGTGGCCCGTTCCAGCCTTCCTGGTTGTCGCCACGGGGATTGGAACTGAACAACACACCACCTGCCTTCAATGCCGTGCGCAGCTCTTTCAATACCCGGGGCAGCTCCTGGCGCGGGATGTGAAACAACACCGCATTGGCAAAAATCCCATCGAAGCGTTCCTGAGGCAAATCCAGCTTCAGGAAGTCCTGCTGCCAGACCTCGCAACCGCTGTCCTCCCGGGCCATTTGCGCAAACTTCTGCGAGCCATCAAGGCCTACCGCCGTGTGGCCCATGCGCGTAAAGGTCTGCAGGTCGCGACCGGGACCACAGCCAAAATCGAGAATGTCGAACGGCGGCTCGCCCTGAATATGCCGCAACAGCGCGTCGATGTTCTGGCTGACATCGTGATCGCGGGTGCCTTCGCGGAAACTTTCGGCCACCGAGTTGTAATGGTCCAGAGTCGTGGACGTGATCTGCTCGAGGTCGGCGGGAGTCTGTTTCATGGTCGGCTGCGCAGGTAAAGGGAGATGCGCAAACTATAAGCGCTTTCGCGCTTTAAAGATCGCAGCCTGCGGCAGCTCCTACAGAGGAGCTCCCTGTAGGAGCTGCCGAAGGCTGCGATCTTTTGATCTTGATTCAGCTCTTCTTCATCCCCAGGCACTCAATGGAATGATCCACCATCGCCTTGGCAATCTCCAGCAAATGCCAGACCGAGAACACCATTGCACGGTCGGCGCCCTTTAGATGGTCGCCACATTGATAGGCTGTGACCGAGGCGCAGCGCAGCAGATCGGCGATGTAGAGTTGGGTGTCTTCGAAGCTCACGTCTTTGCTGACGTTGTAGAACCGCAGTTCGTCGGGCGGGGAGGGTTGATCGCCGGTGAGGTAGAAATCAATGGCGCGGTAGAGCGCTGATCGATCCCTGAGCGGGTCTTTTTCGGGGGGTGGGTCGGGTACTGATCTTTCCATGTGTTGCTCCTATTGCTGCATGGGAGCCGACACTTTTCGCCTACTAAACGATTGGGTGGCGGCTGTACGCAGGTTAGTAGGCCGGTCAATAGGAGAAACCGGTGCACCCGAAGGTACCCCACGCACAGCCACCATTTTCTGCATGCGGCAAAGTGCCGGACATGAGCATGGAATTGCTATGCGCCTATTGTTCCGGGCTACTAAACCCGATCACTGATGAGCAGTGACGGACCGAGACTAACCACGGAGTTTGGCAGGCGCAAGCGAGCGGAATAATCTAGGAAACGTCCTGCAAAGGAAAGGGATTGAGCCTTCAGAATTGCCGATTTTCTTGTACGAAATATCGCCAAGATCGCAGCCTTCGGCAGCTCCTACAGGGTGTACACATTCCCTGTGGCGCCACCCTGTAGGAGCTGCCGAAGGCTGCGATCTTTTGATCTTGATCTAACGTTTGTTCAATCCCCGAGCCAACCGATCCCCACCCAACTGAATCACCGCCACCAACGCCACCAGCAACACGATCACCGTCAGCATGATCTGGCTATCGAAGCGCTGATACCCATACCGATAGGCAATGTCCCCCAACCCACCGGCACCAATCGCCCCCGCCATGGCAGATGAGTTGATCATCGTCACCAGGGTGATGGTGAAGCCCCCGACAATCCCCGGCAGCGCCTCAGGCAACAGCACATGCCAGACGATGTGCTCACGTCGGCAGCCCATGGCCTGCGCGGCTTCGATCAAGCCGTGATCGACTTCGCGCAAGCTGACTTCAGCGATGCGCGCAAAGAACGGCGTAGCGGCGATGGTCAATGGCACCACGGCTGCCCAAACGCCGTACGTGGTACCGACGATCAAGCGAGTGAACGGAATCAACGCCACCATCAGGATCAGGAACGGAATCGAGCGGAACAGGTTTACGAAGGCACCCAGTGCGCGGTTAAGCGCCGGGGCTTCATAGATACCGCCCTTGGAACTGGTGACCAGGATCACCGCCAGCGGAATGCCCGCCAGCAGGGCGATCAACGACGACACGCCGACCATCAAGAACGTGTCGATGAATCCCTGCAGCAAGCGATCAAACCACATAGCCCAATACCTCTACCTGTTGCGCCCACTGGCCGGCGCGTTGACGCAATTCTTCGACGCCCAGGGACGAGCCCGTCACGGCCAGCAGCAGTTGCCCAAGCGCGTGTCCCTGAATCCGTTCCACGCCACCCTGCAGCAAGCGCACGCGGCCACCGAGTGCACTGAACAGTGCGGCAAGGTCCGGTTCGGCCTGGGCCGTTCCGGTGAACTGCAGGCGCAGTACCACCGCGTCCTCTGCGGACTGCGGTTGCGGATGCAAGCGGCTTTGCAGCTCTGGCGGCAGGGCGTGTTGCAACGGTGCGAGCAGGGTCTTGCTGACCTCATGCTGCGGGTTGCCGAAGACTTCCCACACCGGGCCTTGTTCGACGATGCGCCCGTGTTCCAGCACCACGACGCGATCACAGATCTCGCGGATCACCGCCATTTCATGGGTGATCAGAATGATCGTCAGGCCCAGGCGCTGATTGATCTCGCGCAGCAGGCCGAGGATCGATTGCGTGGTCTCCGGGTCCAGTGCCGAAGTGGCTTCGTCGCACAGCAGAATCGCCGGGTCGTGAACCAGGGCGCGGGCGATGCCGACGCGCTGTTTCTGGCCGCCGGACAGTTGCGCCGGGTAAGCCTTGTGCTTGGCTTGCAAGCCCACCAGTTCCAGCAGTTCACGAACCTTCTGCTCGCGCTTTTCCTTGGGTACGCCGGCGACTTTCAGCGGCAGCTCGACGTTCTGCCAAACCGTCTTGGCGGACATCAGGTTGAAGTGCTGGAAGATCATGCCGATGCGCCGACGCAACGCCACCAGATGGTCTTCATCGAACTCGCCGATGTCCACTTGATCGATCAGCACGCGCCCCGACGTCGGTTGTTCGAGGCGGTTGATGGTGCGGATCAGCGACGACTTGCCGGCGCCGCTACGACCGATGATGCCGAACACTTCACCGTGCTGGATCGCCAGGTCGATGCCCTGCAACGCGGCCACCGGACCTTGCTTGCCGTCATAGGTTTTACCCAGGCCGATGAAGCGCACGTGAGCGCGGTTCAGGTCCGGGTGCAGTTCGGTCTGTTCAGCTTTCTGGGGCTCTGGAATATCCAGTCGCCGTTGGATCGCAGCTGTCATGCTCAGCTCTCCCAACCGGCTTGGTAGAGCTTGCCGTGGGCTTTATCCAAGGCTGCGCGAACGGCTGGCGAGTGCTGGTAGATGTCGACGAACTTGATCAGGCGCGGGTCGGTTTTGCTCTTCGGCTGGATCACGAACTGGATCACGTATTCCTTGTGGTCGAGGCCGTCGAACAGCAGGGCAGAACCGGCGTCGAAGGTTTTAGCCAGGCGAATATAGGCCGGGTAGCCCTGGACGAGATCGGCGTCGTCGTAGGCACGTACCAGTTGCACGGCTTCGACTTGCAGGATCTTGATGTTCTTCGGGTTGGCGATGATGTCTTCTTCGGTGGCCTTGTAGCCGACCCCCGGTTTAAGCGTGATCAAGCCGGCCTTGGCCAACAGCTGCAAGCCACGCCCGCTGTTGATCGGGTCGTTGGCGATGGCCACGCTGGCGCCTTGCGGTAGCTCGTCGAAGCTTTTGTACTTCTTCGAGTAGAGACCGACATTGTTGATGATCCCCGGTGCAAAGGGCACCAGGTCAAACCCTGAGGCATTCTTGGCGTTTTCCAGGAACGGGATGTGTTGGAAGTAGTTCACGTCGATGTCGCCGGCGGCGAGGCTGACGTTGGGCGCGATCCAGTCGGTGAATTCCACCAGTTCAACTTTCAGGCCTTGTTTGCCGGCCTCTTCTACGGCCGCTTCCAGAGGAATGGCGAAGGCGGCGGTGGTGCCGATTTTCAGCGGCGCATCGGCGGCGAAAACCGCGGAGCTGAACAGGCCGAGGGCCAGGGCCAGTGCTTTGACTGGGTGGGTCAGGAGTTTCTTGGTCATGTTGGTTATTCCAGTCAGTACATAAATTTGGCCGATCGTTCCCACGCTCTGCGTGGGAACGCCTCTCGGGACGCTCCGCGTCCCTGCGGCTGTGACGCGGAGCGTCACTGGCTGCATTCCCACGCAGAGCGTGGGAACGATCAGTTACAAGGGTTAGTGTCGGTAGTGAGACCCGGTATGTTGCTCAGGCAAATGTGCGCCCTCGTTGAACAGCTTTTCGCGCAAGCTGCCATTGTCGTAAGCAGTCTTGTACGACCCACGCCGTTGCAACTCCGGGATCACCAGCTCAATGAAATCCACATAGCTTTCCGGTGTGACGATGCGCGTCAGGTTGAAGCCGTCCAGGCCGGTTTCGGCGATCCACGATTCCAGCTCATCGGCCACTTGCCCGGGCGAGCCGACCACGGTGATGTAGCGGCCACCCAGGGCGTGTTGCTCCAGCAATTTGCGCCGGGTCCAGTCGTTGTTCTGCAGGTTTTTGGTCGCCGACTGGATCGCGTTGCTCTTGACGTACTGGATCGGTTCGTCGATGCCATACTCGGAAAAATCGATGCCGGTGGAGGCCGAAAAATGCGCCACGCCGGCCTCGGCGCTGGCGTAGCTCAGGTATTCGGCGTGCTTGGCCCAAGCGAGTTCTTCAGTTGCGCCGACGATCACGTTCAAGCCCATGAACACTTTGATGTCCTCAGGGTTGCGCCCGGCCTCGACGGCGCTGGCGCGAACCTTGTCCACCTGGACCTTGGTCGACGGTTTGTTCTGGCCGCTGATGAACACGCACTCGGCGTGGCGCCCGGCGAACAGCAAACCGCGATCGGAACTACCCGCCTGGAATAGCACCGGGGTGCGCTGCGGTGACGGCTCGCACAGGTGATAACCCTCCACCTGATAGAACTCGCCCTTGTGTTCGACCTTGTGTACTTTTTCAGGCGCAGCGTAGATGCGCTGCTGCGGATCGTTGAGTACCGCGCCGTTTTCCCAACTGCCTTCCCAGAGTTTGTAGAGCACCTCCAGGTATTCATCGGCCTGGTCGTAGCGGCGGTCATGCTCGACTTGTTCGTTCAGGCCCATGGCCTTGGCCGCGCTGTCGAGGTAACCGGTGACGATGTTCCAACCGACTCGACCGCGACTCAGATGATCCAGCGTCGACATGCGCCGGGCGAACAGGTACGGCGGTTCGTAGGTGAGGTTGGCGGTGAGGCCGAAGCCAAGGTTTTTCGTCACCGCAGCCATCGCCGAAACCAGCAGCAACGGGTCGTTGACCGGCAGCTGGATCGACTCTTTGAGCGGCACGTCCACCGAGTTCTGGTACACGTCATAGACGCCGACGATATCCGCGATGAATAAGCCGTCGAACAACCCGCGTTCCAGCACCTGTGCCAGTTCGGTCCAGTATTCGATCGTCTTGTACTGGGTCGAGGTGTCCCGTGGATGCGTCCACAAGCCATGGTTGATGTGCCCGATGCAGTTCATGTTGAACGCGTTGAGCAGGATCTTCTTTTTCGCCTCGGCCATCAGATGGTCCCCCGCAGTGGCGGGTTTTCATCGTTGAGGTAGTAGTTGCCGACTGCGTGATATTTCCAGCGCACCGGGTCGTGCAGGGTATGCACCCGGGCGTTGCGCCAATGGCGATCCAGACCGTGCTCGATCAGGGTGGCCTGGCTGCCGGCCAATTCGAACAAGGTGGTGCCGGCGGCGAGGGAAATTTCAGTGCTGATGGCGCGAGCCTCGGCGACCGCAATCGACGCGGCAGCGACGCTCTCGGCATGAGTATCGGCCTGGGCCTTGTCGAGCAATTCACCAGCGCGCTCAAGCAAGGCTTCGGCAGCGTGCAGACGAATGCTCAAATGGCCGAAACTCTTGAGGGTCAGTGGGTCGTCGCTGGCTTTTTCATGGGTGGCGTCGATCCATGGCCGGGTTTTGGTGCGCACGAAATGCAGCGCGTCTTCATAGGCCGCGCGGGCGATGCCGGTGTCGATGGCGGCATGGAGAATCTGCGCCAGCGGGCCGACCGGTGTCGGCCGCTCGAAGGCGGTCTGGAACGGAATCACGTCTTCGGCGGCCACAAAGACCTCTTCGAACACCACCGAGCCGCTACCGGTGGTGCGCTGGCCGAAGCCGCTCCAGTCGTCGATCACCGTCAGGCCCTTGCTGTTGCGCGGGACAAAAGCCAGTTGCTGCACGCCGTTTTCATCGATCACCGAGGTCGGGATGCGCTGGGCGTAGATCGCGCCGGTGGCGTAGAACTTTCGACCGTTGATGCGATAGCCATCGCCATCGCGTGTCAGACGGGTGACGCGATCATGGGCGGTTTTTGTCCCCAGCTCTGCCAGTGCATTACCAAAGCGCTGGCCGGCCAGTACTTCGGCGTACAGGCGCTTTTTCTGCGCTTCGCTGCCATTCACGCGTAGCACTTCCAGCGCATAGAAGTGGTTCTGCGGGATTTGCCCGAGGGAACCATCCGCTTGGGCGATCAGTGCGATGACCTTGGCCAGGGTGACGTTGGAAACGCCCGCGCCGCCATACGCCTTCGGCACGCTGATGCCCCACAGGCCCGAGCGGGAGAACACCTCCAGCTCGGGGTGTGGCAAGCGACGTTCACGGTCGCGCAGGGCGCTGTCGCGTTTGAAATCTTCGGCCAGATCGCTGGCGACGATCAGGGCTTGCTCATCGCTGGTGATGACTGCGACGTGTTGAGAAAGGGTCATGTGTTTCTCCAGAGCTCTGGTAAAAAAGTGTCTGGCCGTCAAATCCAGGAATGCCGAGCCGGCAACGTGCCGTTCAGGTAATAGGCGCCAACCGCGTGGTATTTCCAGCGCACCGGGTCATGCAGGGTGTGCACCCGGGCGTTGCGCCAATGGCGGTCGAGGTTGAACTCGGCAAGGGTGGCGCGGCTGCCGGCCAGCTCGAACAGCTTTTCACTGGCCAGCAACGAGATTTCGGTGGTCAACACTTTGGCTTCGGCGACGGCAATCGAAGCGCGGGCAGCGGACTCAGCGGTGAGCGGTGCGGCGCTCACCTGGTCGAGCACCTGCCCGGCCTTGCGCAGCAGCGCTTCGGCGGCGTGCAGTTCGATTTTCAGCTTGCCGATATCGGCGATGACGTACAGGTCATCGCTGGCCCGTTCAACGTTGGCGTCAACCCATGGCCGGGCGCGGGTTTTCACGAACTTGATGGCGTCATCAATCGCGCCCCGGGCGATGCCGGCATCGATGGCCGCCTGGATCAGTTGCGAAACCGCGCCCTGAGTATTGGGCTTTTCATTGATCTTCCAGTTATCCACCACCAGCTCGGCGTCGACTCGCACGTTGTTGAGCAAAATGGTGCCGCTGGCGGTGGTGCGCTGGCCAAAACCGGACCAGTCATCGACGATGCGCAACCCCGGCGTACCGCGACGAACGAAGGCCAGCACTTGCTTGCCGTCGTCATTGAGCGCCTTGACCGCGACCCAGTGCGCGAACAGCGCGCCGGTGGAATAAAACTTCTGGCCGTTGAGGACAAAACCGTCGCCATCGGCAGTGATGCGCGCCTTGAGTTCAAGGGTGTTTTTAGCGCCACGTTCCGGTCCGGCATTACCAATGCGCCAGCCTTCGAGCACGCTTTTGAACAGCTGTTTTTTCTGCGCTTCGGTAGCGCTGCCGAGTATCAGGTTCAGGATGCCGAACTGGTTCTGCGGAATCTGCCCCAAGGCCGGGTCCGCCGCGGAAATGATCGCGAACACCTCGGCGAGGGTGACGAAGGAAACCTCTGGACCACCGTACTCGCGGGGAATGGCAATGCTGCCCAGGCCGCTTCGAGTGAATTGTTCGATTTCCGACCACGGCAACTTGCGTTGCTGGTCGCGCCTGGCCGCCTGCAAGAGAGCGACTTGCGCCAGTTCATGGGCGGCCTTGATGGCTTGGGCGTCGTTGCGCAGCACTTGCGCGGGCAACAACAATGGGGCGATGTCCAGGTCACTCTGGACGATTGCATCAGCCAGACTGGACATCAGTGCCACTCCTTGGCTACACGCAATGCCCTGGCGATCTGCACTGGGGTGATTGTGTTCCGGACCATACCTACCTCACATCTCATGAAAACGCCGCGGGGTGCGGCGAACGAAAACAAGAATGTCCGGTGGTCCGGTGTATATACCCTAATCTTGTATAAATATTTTTAAAACTAACTTTTAGGAATATGCATAGAAGGTCCCAAGATCGCAGCCATCGCTAGCGATGTTCCGCGGCCTGGAGGTGATCGCTCTTCGGCTCCTTGAGGTAGGGATTGGCACAACCAATCTTCAATGTCCGTGCGGGTGCCCAGCGAGAATTGTTGCCTACGCGATCGAGGATGCAGTAAGTCACTTCAAGTCGCAGGTCTTCGCCGGCTTCCAGAATGATCGCCGGAGGCACCCAGACCTGAACCGGCTGGCCCACATCGCGTTCCTTGAGTGGGGGCAAATCCATGCGGGCATCGCCCCATCGCAAGGTAATTTCGTCATCGGCGGCCATGTTCACATAGGGCTCGATGGTCACCGGCACGCCACGCTTGATCTGGTTAGGGTTCACTCCCTGGCGTCGAATTGTCCCGGGAATGTTTACCGGGGCCAGGCTCTGATTTTCGTCACCACTGAACGCAGATACCTGCCCGCCCGGACACTCGAGTTTGGACTGCACGCGCTGGGCGGGGGATACGATCGGTGCTTGTCCTATCTGCATGATTCGATAGTGGACGTATGAAGAGCCGCTAGCGATAAAACTCTCGGGTACCCGTAGCTGGACGGGTTGGCCAATCTCGTTGGCCGTCAGGACCCTGGAAGCGACGAAGCAGTTGTCCCAGAACAGTTCGATCAGGTCGCCTTCGTCCATCGCGGGGTAGGGCGGCACCTCGATCAGCAAGTGCGTCGCCGAGGCGAGGTTGATCCCTACCTTGTGCGATTGCGCGAGAGTCGGGGCGGCAAGTCCTGTTTTAGTTGAGGTGCTTTTCATGGAAGTCTCCTTGATGTTTTGCAATGAAGTCCGTTTGGGGAAAACAAAACGTGAATTCGAACAGCAAAACCGTTCATTACTTTGAGTTTAAATAATGACTGGGCGCGAGCGGTGCCGCTGGAAAGAGACTAGATAAGAGTTAGCTAGAGTAAGTGTCAATAGAGTGGGTTGGTTAAAAGGGATGTCTGGCGTTATTCAGAATTATCCTACGCTTTGAAGTTAATAAACTGTCCAGATACGTCGAATATACTTGCCAAGGGCGCCATCTTTTGAGGGTTGGTGTTGCTTGGGCGGTGGTCGAGAATCAGTCATTAAACTGTTGCGCTATACATATATGTATCGAGTGCACTGACAAAATATGCTTGTCGCGCACAGGTATATAAATATTCTAAGGATTGGGTTTTGTGGCAGGAAGGTGTCACTTCCATCCATGGAAGTTGACAAGTGTTACGAGGGATTTAATGGTGTGCGTTGTTCAGGAACTTGCTGAGAAACTGTTTCGTGCGCTCTTCCTTGGGGTTGGCAAACAATGCCTTGGCCTCGCCTTGTTCGACGATCACACCCTTGTCAAAAAACACCACGCGATTGGCCACGTCACGGGCGAAAGCCATTTCGTGGGTGACGATGACCATGGTGCGGTTCTCGTCGGCCAGGCCGCGGATGGTCGCCAGCACTTCACCCACAAGCTCCGGGTCGAGTGCCGAGGTCGGTTCGTCGAACAGAATCACTTCCGGTTCCATCGCCAGCGCGCGGGCAATCGCCACGCGCTGTTGCTGACCACCGGAAAGGCGGCGCGGGTAGGCGTCCTCCTTGCCTGCCAGGCCGACCTTGGCCAACAGCTTTTTACCCAGGGCAACGGCGTCGGCGTGCGGGATCTTCTTGACGATGATCGGGCCTTCGATAACGTTTTCCAGGGCTGTGCGGTGGGGGAACAGGTTGAAGTTCTGAAACACGAAGCCCACGTGCTGGCGCAAACGGCGCACCAGGCTCTGTTGCTGGTTCAATGGGCGGCTGGTATCGACTTCGATGTCGCCGACCTTGATCCGGCCGCTGGTGGGTGCTTCGAGGAAGTTCAGGCAACGCAGGAAGGTGGTCTTGCCCGAGCCGCTTGGCCCGATGATTGCCACCACCTCACCTTCCTTCACTTGCAGATCGATGCCGTTGAGCACGACTTGACCCTTGAACTGCTTTGTCAGTTTTTCCACGACAATCATGGGGTCAGGACTCCTGGTCGTGCCGATTGACCCTTCTGCAGGTGCGATAGCACCGTGGCCAGGACCCAGTAGATCAGCGCGGCGGCAAGGTACATGGTGAACACTTCGAAGGTGCGTGCGGTAATCAGCTGCGCCTGGCGGAACAGCTCCGGCACTTGGATGGTAGCGGCCAGCGCGGTGTCCTTGACCAGCGAGATAAAGCTGTTGCCCAGTGGCGGCAATGCGGTACGCATCGCTTGCGGCAGGATGGCCCGGCGCAATGTTTGCGCACGGGTCATGCCGATACTGGCAGCGGCTTCCCACTGCCCGCGTTCAATCGAACCGATCGCGGCGCGCAGGATTTCGCAGGCGTAGGCCGCCATGTTCAGCGAGAAGCCGATCAGGGCCGCGGGCAGTGGATCGAGTTCCATGCCCAATTGCGGCAAGCCGTAATAGATCACGAACAGTTGCACCAGCAACGGCGTGCCGCGAAAGAACGACACGTAGATGCGGGCCAGCCAGTTGACCGATTTGAAGCGCGACAGGCGCATCAACGCCAGACCGAACCCCATCACCAGGCCGAAGAACATTCCGCCCAGGCTGAGGATGACCGTGTAATACGCGCCCTTGAGCAGAAAGGGCGCGGAATCCAGTGCGAGTTGGAAAGCAGCTTCCATTATTTGGTGACGTCAGCTTGGAAGTACTTTTCCGAGATCTTGGCCAGGGTACCGTCGGCACGCAACTCGTCGAGAGCCTTGTTCACGGCAGCCAGCAGTTCCGGCTCGCCTTTGCGCAGGGCAATACCGGCTTCCTGGCGGGAGAACGCCTGGCCGGCAGCGACGGTTTTCGGTGCTTTCTTGGCGTATTCAAGCGCGGCGAGGCGGTCAATCAGGATGGCGTCTGTACGACCGTTGTTGAGGTCGGCGAACTTGGTCGGATCATCGTCGTAGGTGCGCACGTCGGCGCCTGGTACGTTGGCTCTTACCCACTGTTCGTAGTTGGTGCCAAGGCCCACGCCGACTTTCTTGCCGGACAGGTCAGCGGCGCTCTTGATGTTCAGCGCGGCTTCCTTGTCCTTCAGCACCAACGCCTGGATACCGGAAACGGTGTATGGCTCGGAGAAGTCATACTTCTTCTTGCGTTCGTCGGAGATGGTCACCTGGTTGACCACTATGTCCAAGCGCTTGGATTCGAGAGCGGCGAGAATGCCGTCCCACTTGGTTGGCTGAATCTTGGCCTTGACGCCCAGCTTCTGGGCCAGGGCTTCGGAGAGCTCGACCTCGAAACCCGAAAGCTTGCCGTTTTCATCGACGAAGCTGAACGGAGGATAAGTACCTTCCAGGCCGACGTTGATCACGCCTTTATCCTTGATCTGTTTCAGTTGCTCACCGGCCCATGCCTGGCCGATCAGGCCGGCGCTCAGCGCCAGACCTAGCGAACCCACCAGCAGATTTCGACGTAGTGCGGAAAAATTCATGACAAGCCCCTGTGTTTTCTTATGGAAGACGCTTAAGGAAAGTTGGCAAAATCGGGATTTGGACGACTGCGATATCCTGCCTTAAAGCAGCGCACGCGTCTCGTTACAAATTCGCCTGGGGCGTGACTATATGATGGCGCTTTTAGATTAGAAAATAATAAATTCTATTTTTATTATTTCTTAAGGGAATATGTGTTGCCCGGGAAGATCGCAGCCTTCGGCAGCACCTACAGAGGCTGCGATCTTTGATCTTGGCTCTTTACAGAAAGCTTGTATAGGCGAACAACGCTGGCGCTCCACCAGTGTGCAGGAAGATGATCGGCCCTTCATTGAAACGCTGGCGCCCGATCCCGTCCAACAACCCCGCCATGGCCTTGCCCGTGTAGACCGGGTCCAGCAGCAGGCCTTCCTGACCAGCCACCAGCTTCACCGCTGCCAACGTCCCGGCATTGGGCTCGCCATAGCGCGGTGCGAAGTATTCATCCCACAACTCAACCTTGAAGCTCGCCGGCAATGGCATCTCCAGCAACTCGGCGGTACGCTCGGCCAGGCCCTGGACTTTTGGCCGCTGATCTTCATCGCTGCGAGAAACGGTGACGCCGATGACTGGCAAATCCGGCAACGCTTCACTCAACGCCAGTGCCAGGCCACTGTGTGTCCCGGCACTGCCCGAGGCCAGGACGACGGCGGCGAAATTCAACCCGGTGTCCTTGATCTGCTCGGCCAGTTCCAGCCCGGCTCGTACATACCCCAAGGCACCCAGCGCATTCGAGCCACCGATCGGCACCAGGTACGGCTTCTTGCCGTTGCTGCGCAGACGGTTGGCCAAGGCTTGCAGTTGCTCATCGGCGTTATCCAGGTTCTCTACCAACTCAACCTTGGCATCGAACAGGTCCAGCAACAGCCGATTGCCGTTGCCGACGTAGTTGGCGTCGTCGGTGCCCAGCGGGTTTTCCAACAGGGCCACGCAACCCAGGCCCAGCTTGGCGGCAATGGCCGCGGTCTGGCGCACATGGTTGGACTGCAGAGCCCCGGCAGTGATCAATGTATCGGCGCCTTGGGCCAAGGCGTCGGCTGCCAGGAATTCAAGTTTGCGCAACTTGTTGCCGCCCATCGCCAGTGGCGTCAGGTCATCGCGTTTGACGTAGATGTCGCGACCCAGCCAGGCCGACAGGCGTTCGAGTTTTTCCAGGGCGGTGGGCTGACCGAGCAGGTCGAGACGATTAAAGCGGGCAAGCTGTTGTTTGATCATGGGTCCGTACTGGCGGTGGAAGGTCTCTGGACTATAGGCACGCCACTTTGTCGGGGCAACCGCCAATCGCTTATAGCCGTTTGTGCTTATCACAGCACAATTGGTTCTTAATTTGGCTTGCGGGCCTTGCCGTAAAGTAATCGCCGTTAGTGCGGCCAGACAGTCCGGCCGCCCGTGAGGAGTTTTTACCGTGAGTGAACGTTCCAGCCATTGGCAATTGCAAACCATCGTCAGCCAACTGCGCACGGCACGTGAGCAGTGGCGTGCACAAAACGGCCGCGCCAGCGGTGAGCAGGGTGGTCGCGAATTGCCGTCACGGGCGGCCATGGCGGATATTCTCGAAGCGCTCTGCGGTGCGCTGTTCCCGATGCGCCTGGGGCCGGTGGACTTGCGCGAAGAGAGTGAAGATTTCTACGTCGGCCACACCCTTGATGTGGCGTTAAATGCGTTGCTGGCCCAGGCGCGGCTTGAATTGCGCTACGCCGCACGGCACAGCGCCAAGGTCGACACTGAGGTCGAGGCTAAAACCATCCAGATCATCCAGGACTTCGCCCTCGCGTTGCCGGGGCTGCGCAGTCTGTTGGACACCGACGTCCTGGCGGCCTATCACGGCGACCCGGCGGCGCGTAGCGTCGACGAAGTGTTGCTGTGCTATCCCGGTATTCTGGCGGTGATTCACCATCGCCTCGCGCACCATCTGTATCGCGCCGGGCTGCCGTTGCTGGCACGGATCAGCGCGGAAATCGCCCACTCGGCCACCGGCATCGACATTCACCCGGGCGCGCAGATCGGCCGCAGTTTCTTTATCGACCATGGAACCGGCGTGGTGATCGGCGAGACCGCGATCATCGGCGAGCGGGTGCGGATCTATCAGGCGGTGACCTTGGGGGCCAAGCGTTTTCCCGCGGACGAAGACGGCCAGTTGCAGAAGGGCCAGGCACGGCATCCGATCGTCGAGGATGACGTGGTGATTTACGCCGGCGCGACGATTCTGGGGCGGATCACCATCGGCAAGGGCTCGACCATTGGCGGTAATGTCTGGCTGACCCGCAGCGTACCGGCAGGCAGTAACCTGACCCAGGCGAATTTGCAGCTTGATGACGGGGCGCAGAAGTAAGTCCTGAGACCTCCGCTGCTCGATATGCCGCCTTCGCGAGCAAGCCCGCTTCCACATTAGATGCGTACCTGCCTGGCAACTCGGTCTAATGTGGGAGCGGGCTTGCTCGCGAATGGTTTCAAGGCGAACCCTGGTAATGGCGTCCAGCAATTTTGCGGTGGGCCAATCCTCCAAAATCCGCGTAATACACCTCCTTGAGCTAGTGTTCAACCACGACCGCCGAACCTTGCGATTAGTCCTTAGCACCCTATTCATGTTTAACTTGAACGTTCATTCAAGTTAAACCGGTGGTTCGCTGCCCGCTCACAACAGGAGGCTTGCCTTTGCTGAGTCCGATTTCTACAGCCACGTCCAACCCCTTCGAGGTGCACCTTCAATGAGTGCATCGTCCATTCCCCCAAGCGGCCTGGTCCGCATGAATCCGCCGGTTTTCTACTTCGCGGCGACCTTCATTCTGTTGTTCGGTGTCGTGGTCATGGCCATGCCCGAACAGGCCGGCGCCTGGTTGCTGGCGGCGCAAAACTGGGCAGCCAACACCGTTGGCTGGTACTACATGCTGGCGATGACCCTGTATCTGGTCTTCGTGGTGGTCACCGCGTTATCGGGCTACGGCAAGATCAAACTCGGTGCCGACCACGACGAGCCCGAATTCAGTTATCTGTCCTGGGCCGGCATGCTGTTCGCTGCCGGAATCAGCATCACGCTGTTTTTCTTCTGCGTGTCCGAGCCCCTGACCCATATGCTGCAACCGCCTCAGGGCGAGGCGGGCACCGCGGATGCGGCGCGGCAGGCGATGCAGATCCTGTTTCTGCACTGGGGCCTGCATGGCTGGGGCGTGTTCGCCTTTGTCGGCATGGCGCTGGCCTACTTCGCCTACCGACATAACCTGCCGCTGGCCTTGCGCTCGGCGCTGTACCCGCTGATCGGCAAGCGCATCAATGGCCCCATTGGCTACGCGGTGGACGGCTTCGGCATTATCGCCACAGTCTTCGGTCTCGGCGCCGACATGGGCTTTGGCGTGTTGCACCTCAATTCGGGTCTGGACTACCTGTTTGGCATCGCTCACACGCAGTGGATTCAGGTCGGGCTGATCACGCTGATGATGGGCGCGGCGATCATCGTGGCGGTGTCCGGTGTCGACAAGGGTGTGCGAGTGATGTCCGACATCAACATGCTGCTGGCCTGCGCGCTGCTGCTGTTCGTGTTGTTCGCCGGGCCGACCCAGCACTTGCTCAATACCCTGATCCAGAACATTGGCGATTACCTTGGCGCCTTGCCGATGAAGAGTTTTGATCTCTACGCCTACGACAAGCCCAGCGACTGGTTGGGTGGCTGGACGGTGTTCTACTGGGCTTGGTGGATCGCGTGGTCGCCGTTCGTGGGCCTGTTCATTGCGCGGATCTCCCGTGGCCGGACCATCCGTGAGTTTGTCTTCGGTGTATTGCTGATTCCGCTGGGTTTCACCCTGGCGTGGATGTCGATCTTCGGCAACAGTGCCATCGACCAAGTGCTCAACCACGGCATGTCGGCGTTGGGCATGTCGGCCATCGACAACCCGTCGATGACCCTCTACCTGCTGCTGGAAACCTACCCGTGGAGCAAAACCGTGATTGCGGTCACGGTGTTCATCAGCTTCGTGTTCTTCGTCACCTCCGCCGATTCCGGCACCGTGGTGTTGTCGACGCTGTCCGCCAAGGGCGGCAACCCCGATGAAGACGGACCGAAATGGCTGCGGGTGTTCTGGGGCGCGATGACCGCGCTGGTGACCAGCGCGTTGCTGTTCTCCGGCAGCATTGATGCATTGAAGTCAGCCGTGGTCCTGACTTCATTGCCGTTCTCGCTGATTTTGCTGTTGATGATGTGGGGGCTGCATAAAGCGTTTTACCTGGAGTCGCAGAAGCAGATTGCACAAATGCATTCCCTGGCGCCGGTGTCCGGCTCGCGGCGTGGTGGCTGGCGGCAGCGCTTGAGCCAGGCGGTGCATTTCCCGTCGCGGGATGAGGTCTATCGCTTCCTCGATTCGACGGTGCGCCCGGCCATCGAAGAGGTGTCGGCGGTGTTTATCGAAAAGGGCCTGAGCGTCGTGACTCATCCCGAACCGGTCAACGACAGCGTCAGCCTGGAAATCGGTCACGGCGACGAACACCCGTTCATCTACCAGGTACAAATGCGCGGCTACTTTACGCCGTCGTTTGCCCGGGGCGGCATGGGCTCCAAGCAGCTCAACAATCGTCGCTATTACCGGGCTGAAGTGCATCTGAGCGAGGGTAGCCAGAATTACGATCTGGTGGGCTACACCAAGGAGCAGATCATCAACGACATCCTCGATCAGTACGAGCGGCACATGCAGTTCTTGCACCTGGTGCGTTGAGCGGCTCTTCAGGTCTCGGTGGTCAACACCATGAACAACACCAGCGCCGCCACCGGGATACCGAACACGGCGCTGCCAACCATCACCTCCGTGCCTAATGGCTGGCGGGCATGCACGATGCCCACCGCGCCATTGATCAGCGTCAGGGCCAGCCACAGCACGATAAAGCTGTAGGCGAGCACTTGGCGGGGGAAGCCGATTTTTTCGCCGATGTACAACATCAAGGCAAGCAGGATCAGCCCGAACGTGATGATGATGGTGGTGTGCATGGTGTTTGCCCCCCTTCAGGTGTGTGCTGCCACAAGATTCACCGCGATCCCTGTGGGAGCGAGCCTGCTCGCGAATGGTGTCGCTGCGGTTTTAGTGTGAGCATAGTTAAACCAGCCCGCCATTCACCCGCAGAATCTGCCCATTGACCCACGCCGCCTCCGGCCCGACCAGGAACGTCACGACACGGGCAATATCCTCTGGTTGCCCTAGGCGCTCCAGCGGCGCCATTTTGGCGAAATTCTGGATCTGCTCTTCGCTCTTTCCATGCAGGAACAAATCGGTCGCCACCGGCCCCGGTGCCACGGCATTGACCGTGATATTGCGCCCGCGCATCTCCTTGGCAAATACCTGGGTCAAAGATTCCACCGCGGCCTTGCTGGCGATGTACACGGCGTAGCCCGGCAGATTCAGGCCGACGGTACTGCTGGAAAAATTGATGATCTTCCCGCCGCTATTCAAGCGTGTGGCCGCTTCGCGCAGGGTGTTGAAGGTGCCGCGCGCATGGATGTTGAAGTTCTGTTCGAACAATTCGTCGCTGTGCTGCGCCAGGGGCATGACCTTGAGGATACCGGCGTTATTCACCAATACGTCGACCTTGCCCAACTGGGCTTCGGTCTCGTCGAACATCCGGCGCACGTCATCCGCACTGGCCACGTCGGCCTTGATCGCTATGGCTTGATGTCCGGCCTGACGCAACTCTACAACCAGTCTTGAAGCTTCGCTGGCGCTGCTGGCGTAGTTGATGGCGACCGCGAATCCTTCGCTGGCCAGTTGCCTGGCAATGACCGCACCGATGCCGCGGGAGGCGCCAGTCACGAGGGCCACCCTGGAAGTTTGAGTAATCATGCGATGCTCCTGTTGATGGGGTGTGGGGGCCAATTTCACATGTTTACCCAAGCCGATAAATGCAGCAGAGTTGCCTTGACTGTTCAATAATCGCCAACAATCAAGGGGATCGCCGTGGATCAGGTCAAAGCGATGAAGGTGTTCGTGCGGATCTATGAGCGCAGCAGCTTTACGTTGGCTGCGAATGACCTGAATTTGCCGCGCGCAACCCTGACCCACACGCTGAATCAATTCGAAGCCTGGCTGGGCACACGCTTGCTCGAGCGCAGCACGCGCAAGGTGCGCCCCACGCTGGACGGCGAGGCGTACTACCTGCGTTGTGTGCAACTGCTGGCAGAGCTGGAAGAGGCCGAATTGGCGTTTCGCGGCGTGGCGCCAAAAGGACGGCTGCGGGTCGACTTGCACGGAACCCTGGCCAAACATTTCGTGATCCCGGCCTTGCCGCAATTCATGGTGCGCTACCCGGACATCGAACTTTCCATCAGCGAGGCCGACCGCCTGGTTGACTTGATCGCCGAAGGGGTCGACTGCGTGCTGCGCGCCGGCACGTTGAGCGACTCCGCTCTGATCGGCAAACGTGTTGCCAGCCTGCGCCAGATCACCTGCGCCAGTCCCGCTTATCTGCGCAAATACGGCGAACCGAAAAGCCTCGACGACCTGAAAAATCACCGCGCGGTGAATTACGTCTCACGCACGACGGCCAAGTTGTTCCCGTTCGAATTCATGGTCGATGGCGAGCTCAAGGAAGTGCCCATCGACGGTGCCGTTTCGGTATTCGGCGCGGAGATCTACGCGGCCTCGGCGATCGCCGGATTGGGCCTGATCCAGTGCCCGCATTACCGGATGGAAACGCAGATCGCCCAAGGGCTGATAAAGGAAGTCCTTATTGAAACACCGCCGCCACCGATGCCGGTTTCAGTGCTTTATCCACACAACCGGCACATGTCGCCACGAGTTCGGGTGTTTGTGGATTGGTTGGGGGAGGTGTTTGCGGATGCCGGTTGAAGATCGTTCCCACGCAGAGCGTGGGAACTATCGGCCATGAAACGTTTCAGCTTTTTTCGAATCCAGGGTTTTCTGACGTTTGTCCGGGCGTATGCTGGGCAACCAGATTCAAGACAGACAAGAGAGGATTCGATGACTTACACCGCTGCCGAAAACCGCTACGACTCCATCCCTTACCGCCGCGTGGGCCGTAGCGGGCTGGTACTGCCGGCGCTGTCCCTGGGCCTGTGGCACAACTTTGGCGACAGCACGCCGATCGACACCCAGCGTGCGTTGTTGCGCACGGCGTTCGACCTGGGCATCAACCATTTCGACCTGGCCAATAACTACGGTCCGCCGTACGGCAGTGCCGAGATCAACTTCGGGCGTTTGCTGCGTGAAGACTTCAAGCAGTACCGTGACGAGTTGATCATTTCGAGCAAGGCCGGTTGGGACATGTGGCCCGGTCCTTACGGTCAGGGCGGCGGTTCGCGCAAGTACGTGCTCGCCAGCCTTGACCAGAGCCTGCAACGCCTGGGCCTCGACTATGTGGACATTTTCTATTCCCACCGTTTCGATCCGGATACCCCGCTGGAAGAAACCGCCAGCGCCTTGGCTACTGCCGTACAACAAGGTAAAGCGTTGTACATCGGTATCTCGTCTTATTCCGGGGTGAAAACCCGCGAAATGGCGGCGCTGCTCAAAGAATGGAAAGTCCCGCTGTTGATTCACCAACCGGCCTACAACTTGCTCAATCGCTGGGTCGAAAAGGACTTGCTGGACACCACCGATGAGCTCGGTACGGGGGTGATTGCGTTCACGCCGCTGGCTCAGGGGCTGCTGACGGACAAATACCTCAACGGCGTGCCGGCGGATGCGCGAGTCAACCGTCCGGGCGGTGATTCGTTGCAGGCTTCGCACTTGTCCGAGGCCAACATTGCCCATGTGCGTGCGCTCAATGAGATCGCCAAGCGTCGCGGTCAAAGCCTGGCGCAGCTGGCGCTAGCCTGGACCCTGCGCGATCCGCGGGTGACTTCGGCGTTGATTGGCGCGAGCCGACCGGAGCAGATCATCGAGAACGTCGGGGCGTTGAAGAATTTGAGCTTCAGTGTTGAAGAGTTGGCGCAGATTGATCGATTTGCCCAGGAGGGTGGGATCAATCTTTGGGAGAAGCCGTCGACCGCGGAGTAAGCGAGCACTGATCGTTCCCACGCAGAGCGTGGGAACGATCGGTTCAGCGAAAGAACGGCACATCCCCCAGCACCGTCGCCCGCTGCATCACCCGGCGCGCTGGGCGGTAATCATCCACGGCGTAATGCTGAGTCACGCGGTTGTCCCAGAACGCGATGTCGTCTTTCTGCCAGCGCCAGCGAATGGTGAATTCCGGGCGGGTGGTATGAGCGAACAGGAACTTCAAGATCGCCTCGCTCTCGGTTTCCGATAATTCGTTGATTTTCGAGGTGAAGCCCTCGTTGACGAACAATGAACGGCGCCCGCTCACCGGATGCGTGCGGATCACCGGGTGAGACAGCGGCGGATTCTTGCGCCGAGTCTCTTCCCATTGGGCCAGTGCTTCAGGTGTGTTGCCATAGCGCTCCAGTGGAAACGAACGGGTGAAATCGTGGGTGGCGGTCAGCCCTTCGAGCAGGTTTTTCATGGGCGCCGATAAGGCTTCATACGCCGCAATGCCGCTGGCCCACAGGGTATCGCCGCCAAACTCCGGCAGCAGCTTGGCGCTGAGGACCGCGCCCATGGCCGGGGTCGGGAGGAAGGTCACGTCGGTGTGCCAGATCGCGTTGTCACGCACGTCGGTGACGGCGGTGTCGAGGACCAGCACCTCCGGTTGCTCCGGCACGTTCGGGTAGATCGGATGGATGTGCAGGTCGCCGAAATTGGCGGCGAATCGTGCCTGCTGCTGCGGGGTGATCGGTTGGTCACGGAAGAACAGCACCTGGTGCTTGAGCAGCGCCTGCTCGATGGCGTCGCGTTGTTCCAGGTTCAGCGGCTGGCTGACGTCGACGCCGCTGATCTGTGCGCCGAGGGCCGAGCTTAGAGGGACGATGGTCAGGTTGCTCATGGTGGTTCTCTTCAATCCGGGTATCGAACAAAAACAGGAGGCATTAGTGAGCCTGGCCGTGCCATGGCACCAGCTTGCGTTGCAGGGCACGCAGGCCCATCTCCATCGCGAAGGCAATCAGCGCGATCACCAGAATCCCCAGCACCACCACATCGGTGACCAGGAACTGCGCAGCGGACTGCACCATGAAACCCAGGCCGCTGGTGGCGGCAATCAGTTCGGCGGCCACCAGCGTCGACCACCCCACGCCCAAGCCAATGCGCACCCCGGTCAATATGTCCGGCAAGGCGCTCGGCAGGATCACATGGCGGATCAATTGTGCACGGGTCGCGCCCAGTGACTGCGCGGCGCGCAATTTGGCCGGGTCGACGGTGCGCACGCCAGTGGCGGTAGCGATGGCAATCGGGGCGAAAATGGCCAGGTAGATCAGCAGCACTTTCGACAATTCGCCAATACCGCACCAGATCACGATCAGCGGCAGGTAAGCCAGCGGTGGAATAGGGCGGTAGAACTCGATCACTGGATCGAGAATGCCGCGTGCAATGCGGTTATGTCCGATAGCGATACCGACTGGCACGGCCGTCAGCACCGCAAAGCCAAGGCCCAGGCCGATGCGGCTGAGGCTCGCGCCCAAGTGCTGCCATAACGTCGAATCCATGTAGCCACTGGTGACCAGCAGCCAGCCTTTTTGCAGCACGGCGGACGGTGGCGGCAGAAACAGTGGCTCGATCATTCCTGTGGCGGTGACAGCCCACCAAATGAATATCAGCGCGATCAATGTCAGCACACTGATCCAGCGAGTACTCAAGCTACGGCGCAGCGCAATGGCTGTAGTACCTGGTTTAACCGCTGAGGCGGGAATTTCGTAGCTGCTCATGCGCGCTCCTGCCGCTGGGCGGCGCTGCGTTGGGAGAACACTTTGGCAAGCACGTGCTCGCGGGTTTCGATAAAGCGCGGATCGGACTTGATCGACCGTGCCGATTCACCCGCGGCGTAACGTTGACCGAAATCCAGATGCAGGCGCTCGACGATCTGCCCGGGATTGGGTGCCAGTAGAATCAGATCCGTGGCGAGAAACACCGCTTCTTCGATGTCGTGGGTAATCAGGAAGACAGGTTTGGCGGTGCGCCGCCAGACTTGCAGCAGCAGCTCTTGCATCTGTTCGCGGGTGAAGGCATCCAGGGCCCCGAAGGGTTCGTCCATCAGCAATACACGCGGATCGGCAGCGAGCGCGCGGGCCAGGCCGACACGCTGTTTCTGGCCGCCAGAGAGTTGCCAGATCCGGCGGCTTTCAAAACCGGCGAGGTCCACCAGCGCCAGCATTTCCCTTGCGCGGATTTCGCGTTTGCCCCGAGCAATGCCGGCCAGTTCCAGGCCGAAGCCTACGTTGGCCAGCACGTCCTGCCAGGGCAGCAGGGCGTCATCCTGGAACACCACGCCGCGCTCGGCACTCGGGCCTTTGACCGGTACGCCATCGAGGGTAATACGCCCGGCACTGGGCTCGACGAAACCGGCAATCAGGTTCAACAGCGAGGTCTTGCCACTGCCGGACGGGCCGAGGGCAACCAGCAACTGCTGGGGCCCGAGGGTCAGGGAAATATCCGCCAGCACAGGTTCCGGGCTGCCGGGGTACTGTGCGCTGATGCGCTCCAGCTGTAGCAAAGCCATCGCCATTAACTCCTGATCAATCCGTGATGAACTTGGCGCTGACGTACGGCGCGTAGTCCGGCAATACAGCATCAACCTTGCCTTGTTCCTTGAGGAACACGGCGGTGTCGGTGATCGCCTTGGTGGTCGGCGCGCCGAGGGTGACCACTTGATCAGCCGCCAGCGGGTAAACGTTGCCTTGCAGCAGCAGCGGAATGTCGCTGGCCTTGGCGCCGGACAGTTTTACCAGCTTGTCGACGTTGCCTTGATTGGCGAGCCAGGCTTGCGGGTCTTTGCGGTAATCGGCGTAGGCATCCAGGGTCACTTTGGCAAACGCGGTGACGATTTCCGGGTGCTTCTCGGCGAAGTCCTTGCGCACGATCCAGGCATCGAAGGTAGGCGCACCGAACTTGGCCAGTTCACCGGAGGTGATCAGGACTTTGCCGTTTTCCTTGGCCACACCCAAGGCCGGGTCCCACACGTAGGTGGCGTCTATGTCACCGCGTTTCCAGGCGGCAATGATCGCTGGCGGCGCCAGGTTCAGCACCGTGACTTTCGATGGGTCGATGTTCCAGTGCTTCAGCGCAGCCAGCAGGCTGTAGTGGCCGGTGGAAACGAAGGGTACGGCGATTTTCTTTCCGATCAGGTCTTGGGGAGTCTTGATCCCGGAACCTTCGCGGGCCACCAGCGCTTCGGCGGCGCCGATCTGGGTCGCGATGAGGAAGGTTTCCACCGGCACTTTGCGGGTGATCGCTGCTGTCAGCGGGCTGGAACCGAGGTAACCGATCTGCACGTCACCCGAGGCGATCGCGGCGATGATGTCGGCACCGTTATCGAATTTGCGCCAGTTGATGTCGGCCTTGGTGGCTTTTTCATACGCGCCGTCGGCCTGTGCGACTTTTGCCGGGTCGACGGTGGTCTGGTAAGCGACAGTCACGTCGGCTGCCTGGGCCAAAAAGCTCGCCGCCGCCAGAGAGGCGGCCGCCAGGAGGCGAAGGGGGAAATTCAGTTTCATCGGGAAGCTCCTTGTCAGGCGACTGAGAGTCGGCGTGAAAGGAGACTAAATGATATAAGAATTCGAAAATAAATAACTTTTTCGAATGAGCTTATGAGCGGAAAATTCTAAGCCGGAGCGTAGCTGATCGTTCCCACGCGCAGCGAAAGATCGCCTCCATGGACGCTGCGCGTTCGGCTTTGGGACGCAGAGCGTCCCGGGCTGCATTCCCACGCAGAGCGTGGGAACGATCAGTGCGCTAGTTGCTGATCGCCAGAATACTCGCCTGGTACGCACCAACGAACACATCGAAATCACCCACTTCGTTCTGCTCAAGCTCGGCTTGTTGGGCCAGCGATGAACGCGCCAGCTCTTCAAACCTGGCCTGTTGCTCTGCCGGCAACGGCTCGCTGCGGAAAAACTCGGCGTGTGCCCGGCTCTGACGCAGGGAAAATTGAGCAAAGCTTTCCTTGTGCTCGGCCATTGCCGCCAGCACCTGGGCCGATGGCGTCAGGGAAGGGTTCTGGACCTTGGCCATCTGCGCGTCCAGTGCTTTGCTATGGGCGTCGCCGCCATGGCTCTGGTCAAGCAGTGCGGCCAGTGGGGCAATCTGCTCCAGCAATTGGCCCGCCCACTCTTTCAGGTCGACCGGTTGCCCGTTGCGCTGCAATTGCAGGCCTGGGCGACGACCTTCCTTGACCACACTGAGGAAGTTGGAGGTCGCATTCGAGCAACTGGTGTTGGTCAACAACGGGCTGTCGTTCAGCGCGCAGTACAGCAGGAAGGCGTCGAGGAAGCGCGATTCGGTGAGATCGATGCCCATTGGCAGGAACGGGTTGATGTCCAGGCAGCGCACTTCGACGTACTGGATGCCGCGGGCCATCAGCGCCTGGATCGGCCGCTCGCCGGTATAGGTTACGCGTTTGGGGCGGATGTTGGAGTAGTACTCGTTTTCGATCTGCAGGATGTTGGTATTGAGCTGGACCCACTCACCGTCCTGGTGGGTACCGACTTCGACATACGGCGCATAGGGTGTCGCCACCGCTTTGCGCAGGCTATCGGTATAGCTGTTCAGATCGTTGTAGCACGGTGTCAGGCCCGCTTGGGCGTTGCTCTGGTAACCCAGGTCACTCATGCGCAGGCTGGTGGCGTACGGCAAATAGAGGGTGTCCGGGTCCAGCTGTTCCAGCTGGTGCGAACGACCACGCAAGAAGCCAGCGTCCAGTGCTGGTGAAGCACCGAACAGGTACATCAGCAGCCAGCTGTAGCGCCGGAAGTTGCGGATCAGTGCGATATAGGACGACGACTGGAAATCGCGGTCGGTGCCGACAAAGCCTTCGGCCTGCTTGAGCAGCGGCCAGAGTTTTTCCGGCAGGGAAAAGTTGTAGTGAATGCCGGCAATGCATTGCATGGTCTTGCCGTAGCGCAGGGCGAGGCCTTTGCGGTAGACGTACTTGAGCTGCCCGATATTGGACGTGCCGTAGTAGGCAATCGGGATGTCTTCCTCGGCCGGCAACGGACACGGCATCGAGGGGCTCCACAGGTACTCGTTGCCGAGCTTGCTGTAGGCAAAACGGTGAATGCTGTCCAGGCTCGCCAGCGTATCCGCCGGGTCGGGCAGGGCTGGGGTGATGAACTCCAGCAGCGACTCGGAATAGTCGGTGGTGATCTGTTCGTTGGTCAGCGCGGAACCCAATTCTTCCGGGTGCGGCGTTTGCGCAAGGCGACCTTCATCGGTCACGCGCAGGCATTCACGTTCGATGCCGTGAAGGCACTGTTCGAGCAGAGAGAGGTTAGCGCGCTCGCCGAGCAGGGCCAGG
>LNAP01001002.1_pt1 | contig 30804 bp, 33 predicted proteins | sample 602601 | NCBI WGS metagenome assembly LNAP01 (sample SAMN02440304, study PRJNA202911) | soil metagenome | biome: Subtropical and temperate rainforests or woodlands; isolation source: soil samples (1 kg each in a 20% v/v slurry with milli Q water) were... ...
TCTCGATAGGGTGCAAGAATGCTTGGTTTATGTATTTGTCGTTGATACGTTTTCGGTCCTTCTTCCCGAAGCCACTTTCCAATTGTCTTCCGGTCTCGACCGAGTTCTTCAGCAATTTGTGTCTTGCTCATCTCTTTTTGTCTCATGTGCTGGATCACGAAATACTTCCCATTCTTGATCATTGTTTCTCTCCCCCACGGGGAAGAGTTTCTGCCGATTATGGGGAATTTTCAAGTGCCGTTATTGGGGATTTTACTACTGCCGTTCACATACTGAAATCATACCAGATTTGGTTTATGCCGCCGCGCATCCATTCACGTCCTATTTTAGTATCATCAGTGGAACGTGAATGAGACCAGTAATGCTGCCGTTTTTAGCATATTAGTCATTTTATCGGCTCTTGACGAGTAACCATACATAGGATTACGGTTATCTCATGATGACAGCTCGCCAAGCTGCTGCTTCGTCGGTGTATAGATAAATGCTCCAATATCCATTGTACCCAGTGTAGAGAGTATGAGCGCGTACAGATTAACCCCCTGTGCTGAGCCATACTCTCTTATTTTTCGTTGATTGGCTCTGGTAACATCATCCCAATCCATTCCACCTGCTTTTGATCCTCTGTTAAGCCGTATAACCTTGTCGCGCAGATCATCAGGCATGCCGTCGATATCCGTAATGATTTGATATCCCTTGGCGGCGGCAAAATCATCCAGCTTTAGATCAGCTACTTTCTTCATTGTAGGGAAGCGATACCGTAGTTCCGCTCTTACCCAGGTATCCGTAACCATTCCCCGCTTCTCCCCACGCTCTCTCTGCTTGTCGTAATGGGCCAGTTGGATGGACGACCACCGCATACCCATATACACCGATGTAGGAGTGTAGTGATTGACTGTAGCTTTCTTAGGCGGATGAATAGCATGTTGCTGGTGGAACGGCAGACTGATGCAAAGGGCAAGGGAATCCAAATTAAGAAGCGTGGATACAAAAGCGAACGTGAAGCTTCAAAAGCATTACGCGAGGCTCAAGTAGAGGCAGATAGAGGAACGTATGTGAAACCTTCTGCGACGACTTACAACGAATACATGGATGAGTGGTTTCGGGACAAAAAACATTCCCTGGGTTACCAGACAGCCCAAGTAAATGAAGGCTTTATCCAGCATCATATCATCCCCTTTCTTAGAAACGTTAAGATGGCTGATATGAATCCGACTATCATCAAGAAGTTCATCAATGACTTAAGCCAGAAAGGGCTAGCTGACGGCACTGTTAAGCGGATATTCAATATAGTAAATGCATCCTTGAAAGCAGCCTACGTCGAACAAATCATACCGAGGAATTTCGCTTCGTTACTTGAGACTAAACCAAAAGCAATGCAAAAGGAGGTCCAAGTATGGGATGACAAGCAAGTTAGGCAGTTCCTCGACACAGTACAGAAGTCCAAAACCAGATACTATATGGCGTTTCATCTGGCACTTGCAACAGGAATGAGGCAGGGGATGTAGACTTTGATCGAAGCTTGATTTCTGTAAGACAGACATTGAGCCATGATGGTAAACAGCTGAAAAGCGGAGCAAAGACAAAGACGAGCATTCGTACCATTTCTATTGATCCCAAAACAGTTCACTTGCTCCAGGAGCTTCGGCGCACCATCTTAAGCGAGAAGCTACATCTGGGAGGTGAATATAAGGATAACGATCTTGTTGTGTGTACTACCTTAGGAACTCCTTGCTCGCCAAGTGCCGCCGCATCCAATCGCTGGCGGAGTGTCGGACTGGAAGGGGCCTTAATGAAGACAGGTCGAGAAGACGGTGTCCTTCCGAAAAGGTTCGATATGATCGAAGTCGCTCTTGCCTTGACAGAGCAAGCCGAGATAGCTGACCATGACATCGCCATGAGAGTGAATCGGGGTCTCCATCCCGCTGACGGTTGTGCGGTTCAGACGCTGTTTCAATCGGGTATGATCAAACAAGGCGCCGACCGCTGTCAAACCTGCGTGAGTCGTCAGCAATAGTTCATCGGACTGTATAAAATGGAATTTCATAATTGCACCCCTCAGGTGAAATGAAAGATTGGTGATTATCTTTTATTTTCTACGCCGGAGAAATGATTTTCTTCCATTTTCTTCGATTTAGCATAACGGGTATCACGATTCACGAAAGTTTGCAGTTGTAAACAATTCGTCTTGAGTGGTGATGTTAGATTTGTATAACAGCGGAGTTTAGTTTGGAATAGAAAGAGGCTGTCCCAAAAGCTTTATTTTCTCATCCAAGTCTGCCGCTGTTTCTATTATTGGGGTCAGTCTATCCTGAAAATATCGTTCAATTTATTGACTAAAAAGGCAATAGGAGAGCGACCCTCAGACCGGCAAAAAATGGCCAGGGCTAGCTGACGAAACGATAAGAAAGAATGGAGATGCGAGATTAGGAAGCGGTCGCGTCTATCGTTATTGCTACTCCTAATGACTCAAGTTTTCTAATGGACTGTTTAATGATCACATCGCGTTTTCGTTCCTCATAATAAGTCGGGCCAAGTTCAATATAGGGTTGTTTTCGCTTGAGGATATAGTAGGTCATAGACAAAATGCTGTGAGCTACGGCAACAGTAGCACGGTTAGCTCCTCGGCGTGCCGCAATTCGATGGTATTGACTGGATAGATAAGTGCCCTTCGTTCTAGCTGTGGCTTTGGCAGCTTCGACGAGCGTGCTTCGCAACTTTTTATTCCCTTTGCGTGTTTTTCCGGAAATTCGTTTTCCAGCACTTTCATTCTGACCCGGACAAAGCCCAGCCCATGAGCACAAGTGGGCGGCAGACGGATACTGATCCATATTGAGTCCAATTTCTGCCGCAATCGTTTCTGCCGTCCGCCTTGCCACGCCAGGGATCGTATCAAGCAGTTCCAGGTCCTCCTCAAAAGGGAGCATACGCGTCTTGATTTCAGCATCCAGCCTGCTGACCTCTTCGTCTAAGTAATCGATGTGTCGGAGTTGGGCGCTTAGCATTAGTTTCTGGTGAGGACCCTCCAAGCCGTTCAGGGCACGTTTTAAATCCGCTTTCTTGCTTTTCAGCTTTCGTTTCGCCAGTTCGGACAAGGTGTCCGGATCAGTTTCGCCGGCGATCATGGCTTCAATCATGGCCCGTCCCGACTTTCCAAGCACATTGCTGGCAACGGACGAGAGCTTGATATTAGCGCCTTCCAGCATTTTTTGAATGCGGCTGACTTCTCGAGCGCGTTCTTCAATAAGACTTCGGCGGTAACGAATCAACTCTTCACAAGGGGCCAAACGGCTTTTCGGTTACAGTAGCGTCTTCTGGTGTTCGTGTTCGTATAGATCGGGGCGGCGGTCGTAGAAGGGCGCTACCGCACCGCGTTCGCGATTCTCTCGGAGCCTGTGGAAGTCGAGTTCGGCCAGCACCATCCTGTTTTCGTTCGTTTCTCCGACCTGCAAGATGCCATCCGCGGCAAACGGAAGATCGCATGGGGTGAATACGCCCGCTTGGCAGAAACCAATGTCCACCTGCGGACGATCCTCGGACAAGGCTCCGACGAGGCCGCTCAATACGACGAACAGCTGATTCTCGATCGCCCTAGCTTGGGCGCAATGCCGCACGCGATGGTACCCAAAGGAACTATCGGTATAGGAAGGGCATAGAAGCAGTTCCGCGCCGCGAAGCGCGGCTGCCCTCGCCAGCTCCGGAAACTCGATGTCGTAACAGGTCAAGATCGCCATCTTGCCCCACTCCGTGTCGAATACGTTAAGCTCGTCACCCGCGACCAGAGGCCAGCGAATCTGCTCCTCCGGCGTAAGATGCACCTTGCTCTGCGTCTCCACCCGTCCGTTGGGAAAGAAGAGGAATGCCTTGTTCGAGTACTCGCCCTCTTCCTCTAAGCAAATATGCGTCCCCGCTTGTATGGCAATATCGCATTCTCGGCTTAGCTCTCCGAAGAACTCGATATATTTATCCGTCAGCCCGTGCAGAAAATAACACGCTTCATCGTGCAGCATCGACGGCTCTAAGCTTAGTAAGTGAGCCGTCATGTATTCCGGGAACACGATCATGGAGGCACCCTGCTCGGCAGCATCCCGAACCTTCGTATCTATTCCCGTCCAGAACTCTTCTTCGGTACGGATATCGGTGAGACCGTATTGCGTTGTTGCTATCGTTAACTTCTTCATATGCACCTCTGGTATGTTTTAAGTACGAATTTGTAAGCTATAGATGTCCGTCCGGCGATCCTTGAACGACAATGCATCGTTGGACTTACGGTACCTTTCCAGCGTTTCCATGTCTACCTCGGCCATGATGACCGTCTCCGTATTCTCGCTGCACTCCCCCGCGATGCCGTCGCGAGAGAAGGAGAAATCGGCCGGCGTATAGATACCGGACTGGGCGTACTGAACGTCTACGTTGTCCACATGGGTTAGATTTCCTACCGTTCCCGCAGTCACAATGAACACTTGGTTCTCGATGGCCCTGGCCTGTGCGCAGTACTTCACCCTCAGGAACGTCTGCCTATCTTCCGCGCAGAAAGGAACGAATATAATCTGCGCTCCCTCCTCCGCGACGATACGCGACAACTCCGGATACTCGATATCGCTGCTGAGTTGAATTGATATTTTACCGCAATCCGTGTCGAACACCCCGAGTGAGCTACCCCCGTTGATGCCCCACCACTTCCGCTCGTTCGGAGAAATATGCAGCTTGTATTGCTGCTCAATTGAGCCCTCCCGGCGGAACAAATGAGCCACGTTGTAGATCCGGTTATTGTTCTCGACGAAGTGGGAGCCGCCTACGATATTTACGTTGTATTTGACCGCGAGTTCGGAGAATAACTCCACATAGTTGGTCGTATATGTCGTGAGCTTCCGGACGGCCAAGCTCGGAGACCGTTCATCCAAGAAGGAAAGCAGCTGCATGGTGAAGTTCTCCGGGAAAACGGCGAAATCGGACTTGTAATCCGATGCCACGTCCACGTAATGCTCGCACTGGGTGGCGAATTCCTCGAACGAATCGATCTTCTTCATCATATACTGGACCACGCAAATGCGGACGGGGAAAGACATTTTATAAAGCGTCTTGTTGATGCTCGGCTTGTATTCGATATTATTCCATTCTAACAGGGCCGCGAAATTCTCGGAATCGGCGTCATCGGACAAATAATTGGTAATGATCCTCTTAAGCGTAAATCCGTTCATCATCTGAAAAGTCAGCACCGGATCGTAGATGTTCTGCTGCAACACTTCCTCCGCATAAGCTCTTGGCGACAACTTATCGGAATAGTTGTGATACCCCGGGATGCGTCCCCCTACGATAATACTCTTGAGGTTACGCTGCTCCGCCAGCCGTTTCCTTGCCTCGTATAACCTTCTGCCGATCTTCATACGACGGTAATCCGGATGCACCATGACTTCCATCCCATAGAGGTTCCCGCCCCGGGGGTTATGGTTGCGAATATAACCCTTGTCCGTGATTTCGGAATACGTATGCTGCTCCAAATAATCGTCGAAGTTCACGATCAGGCTAGAACAGGAGCCGATAATATCACCGTCGAGCTCGACGCACATTTGACCATCGGGAAACGTACGGACGTGACTTTCCAATTGATCCAGCTTCCAGGGACCCATGTTCGGAAAACAAATATTTTGCAGCGCGATGATTTTATCGAAATCTTCGCGTTCAATATTGCGGATGATGATTTTCTTTTCGAATTGCGAGATTTGATCGGTTGTCATAGAAATGAGACCCCTTTATAAATGCATTTAACTATATTATAGCACATTGTTTCTTGAGCAGAATCGGCCTCCAGTCCGAGCTGCCTTTCTGCGGTGCCGCCGCATCCAATCGCTGGCGGAGTGTCGGACTGAAAGGGACCTTACGAATATGAAGACAGGTCGAGAAGACGGTGTCCTTCCGAAAAGGGGTTCCGCCAACATTTTAACGAAAATATACGCTAAGAGGTCAAGCGTCTACTAATGGATGGGCCCTAAACAACACAATTGATCTTTTGCTGAGGGAGAGAGTCGGCGAACGCGGACGATCGTGAGCTAGATGGGGGGGAAGGTAGATTTGAGGAGCTTCAAGAGATTGTCGGCATGACTTTTCAACGCTACGCACATTATGGCACCATTAATTTCCCTTACAGAGATGTCTACTTTCTTGACTGAGGTTCAGAGTTTCCCTTCGGGCGAGCATTACTGAAACAGAATAAGGCAGACCGCAAAAAACTACGATCTGCCAATTGTTATCCTTTCAGACCCCTAAACCCCACAAATCGTTTGCTGCTCTCGTCCCACAGTCGGTATCGAAGCGCCCGCAGACTCAAACGAAGTCCAATAGCAGGAACGTCTTGCATAGCGGCGTTGCTCTCGTGTATTTGCTGCAAATTATAGTTCGACACCTGAGGATCCAAATGATGAATATGGTGGAAGCCGATATTCCCCGTCATCCATTGCAAAATTCTCGGCAGCTTATAATAGGAACTGCCGTGTATCGCGGCGCTCACGTAATCCCATTCGTCCGCGTGCTCGTAATACGCACCCTCGAATTGATGCTGCACGTAGAAAAGCCATATGCCCGCAACTCCGGACAGATAGAGAATCAACCCTTGAATCAGAAGGACCTCTTTCCAGCCCAGCGTCCAGCAGAGCAATCCCATCAAACCGGCCAACGTCGCGTTCGTGAAGTACGTGTTCATGCGCTCTTTACGTTTGGCGCCTTTCCGGTTCATTCGGTATTCAATCATAAAAAGAAAAATAGGGCCAAGTCCGAACATAACAAACGGGTTGCGGTATAAACGGTATCCCAGACGCCTCCATGGGGAGAGCGCGGCATATTCCTTTGTAGTCAACGTCCAAATATCGCCCGTGCCTCTACGGGTTAAATTCCCGCTTGTCGCATGATGAATGGAATGCTCATTTTTCCATTGGTCAAATGGGAAAAAGGTGAGGATTCCCGTAATCGTCCCTATAATTGCATTCGCTTTTTTTCCGGCGAAAAATGACTGATGACAGCAATCATGGAAAATAATAAAGATCCGGACCAGAAATCCGGCAGCCGGAATTGCTAGCGCCAATGCGATCCAGATAGAGACCGTCATACTTGCATAAGCGAGACCCCAGAGCAGGATGAAAGGAACGATGCTATTGACCAACTGCCAAACACTCTTCCTCAAATCCGATTTACCATGAGGAGTCATGCCCTTCTTCCAGCGGGTGTATTCTTGAAGTGATTTCATAGTAATCCCCTTTTCTTGGAAACCACTCGCAGCAATGAATTTCCCGAACTTACCAAGAGGTTTCTGACCTTTAGATTCGAAAAGGCAATGTAAAGGAGGCAGCCAAGCAAAAGGCAGCCTCCCCAAACAGTGAAGATAAATGAAGAGAAAGCGCAGGAAGTCATTATCAACCACGAACTCTTGTTGATTGTCCTTACAGGTCGTTTGTAAAAAATCATTTCGTTGATATACCACCATCCCTTTCCTTGTTTTTGTGATTCTTTATTGTTCTGATCGTCCACTTTGCTCTGCAAACCCTGTTTGTTGGAATAAAAATTAATAATGTCATCAACTGTAGAAAATACGACACTAACGTTCGAATCATGTGTACCTGTTTTGATAAAAAACCGCTTTTCTGATGTGGTCACATCTTTATTTTATATTATCATTAGATGGCGTTAAGCTTAATTTAAAGCTTTTTTCAGAGTGGTTCCTGCCGTGAATACAGGAACTTTACCCGCCGGAAGTTCCACCTCTTCACCGGTTTTTCGGCTTCTTCCCATACGTGCTTCACGGCTACGGACATTAAATTTTCCGAAGCCAACTAGTTGAACTTCTTTGCCTTGCTTTAGAGCTTCAAAAATCGAATCCAGCACATGCGTTACTGCTTTTTCAGCATTCTTTTTTGAAAATCCACTAGATTTCGCCACATCTTCGATCAATTGTTCTTTGTTCATTTACATTACCTCGCTTATATTATTTTAATTACGAAATGACAGTCCTCGTGCATGAGTGTAAAAGCAGGAATAAACAAAAAAACCGCCCCACGTTTAGGGCAGCTCGAAAGATTTAATAAACTTTAGAAACGTTTTCAGCCTGCGGTCCACGATTACCTTGGGCCACATTGAACTGGACGCGTTGACCTTCATCCAACGACTTGTAACCATCACCCTCAATCGCGCTGAAATGAACGAATACGTCGTTTCCGTCTTCGATTTCGATAAAACCGAAGCCTTTTTCAGCATTAAACCATTTAACTGTACCTGTTTGCATAGGATTCCTCCAAAAATTAAATTATTAAACACAACCATTTCAATGGCCACTAATAAAGATTAGCGGTCATTAGACATTTTCAGAACGCATAATTGATGTCCGCTAATGTTTCGGTTAAGATAAGAATACCACGTCCGCTAATGTAAGTCAAGATTTGGAGGATTTGCTAATGAGAAAGACAATCGGGATTTCGGAACAGGGTAAGCAGACTATACATGATTTCATTCACGCTCTCACTGCCCACGAAGATTTAAATCCCAAGACACTAAAGGAATACGCAAGCGACATGAAACATTTTATCAATTGGTTTGAGACAGCCGAACACCAAGAGGAAGAAGTGATATTTCGAATTGCAGATGTGGCTACTCCAACATTAACGCGGTACCGGGAAGCTTCACAAAAAGTGATGGAATTGAAACCGGCCACCATTAACCGGCGACTTATAACACTGAAACGTTTTTTTAATTGGGCCGTGTCGGAATCTACAATTCGCCGAGATCCTTCAAAGCCGGTCAAATTGGTTCCGGAAGGAAAAGTAAGCCCTCGGCACATGACAGACAAGGAAGAGGCTGCATTAATCGCTGCGGCCGAGCATGGCGGTTCTCTTCGGGATCAGACGATCCTCATTGTCATGCTTCATACCGGCCTCCGAACGATGGAGATTTGTGACCTGGCTCCCAGCGATATTCAAATCGGTAAGCGTAGCGGCCAGCTTACCGTACGATCCGGAAAACGAAATAAACAGCGGGAAGTACCGCTTAACGCGACGTGCAGGGCCGCTTTGGAAAAATACTTGGCAGTTCTCCCTACGGAAAGTCCTTATCTTTTTCCCTCGGAGAAAACCGATGATCGATTAACGGAACGGGCTTTGCGTCATTTAATACAAAAATACATGAAAGCGGCCTGGCTCGAAGGATTGAGCGCCCACGATCTGCGACACCGGTTCGGTTACGTTATGGCTGAAAACACACCCTTGCACCGGTTAGCGCACATCATGGGTCACGATAGCCTGGATACGACCATGACATATGTCAAGGCGACCCGTGCTGATCTGCAATCCGAAGTTGAAAAAATAGCATGGCAATGAGGGGACAATAAACGATGTATGCGAGAGTACGGGAACTGCTGACCCCAGAGGAACGGCTGCAATATTTAAAAATACTGCCTGATCTCGGCGAATGGGAATTGGGCACTTATTTCACATTTACCTAGCATGACCTTGAAATCATTCAGCAGCGCCGAAGAGATTATAATCGACTCGGCTTTGCCGTACAGCTGTGTGTGCTTCGTTATCTCGGCTGGACGCTTTCTGATATAAAGGAAGTGCCAGTTCAAGTTCTTCGTTATATTGCAAAGCAAATCAATGCCGATGTGGAGTCTTTTGCGTCTTACGGCGAACGGGAAGCCACGAAATACGAGCATCTGGAGGAAATCCGGAAGGAGTATGGGTACCAGACATTTACCTTGATCGAGTATCGTTCTTTGTGCAAGCATCTTTATAGCCATGCAATGGCAAACGGCAATCCCTTACACCTGATTCAGCTCGCACTCGCTGGATCGCGTCTTAACCACCATGCCGGAAAGCAGCAAAACCTACTTGGCATGGTTAAGGGAAATTCCAGGTACCAGCTCTCCGGATTCTTTTTTGAAGGTTATTGAAAAGCTTGAATACATACGGGATTTGCAGCTGCAAGTCGATACGAAAGGCATCCATCCGAACCGGCTGCGGCAGCTTTCTAAAATCGGTTCGCGTTACGAACCTCATTCCTTCCGCCGCTTTAATGATCCGAAAAAGTACGCGATTTTAGTAGCGTACCTATTGGAACTAATTCAGGATTTGACAGACATGGCTTTCGAGATTCACGACCGGCAGATCACGATCCTGCTTTCCAAAGGGAGAAAGGCTCAAGAGGAACTTCAAAAACAAAACGGTAAATCGATCAACGAAAAAGTTGTTCACTTTGCCGATCTTGGAGCCGCTCTTATTAAGGCCCGTAGTGAAGGTACTGACCCGTTTGTTGCGCTTGATGCCGTTATGCCGTGGGATCAGATCGTCGCATCCGTGGAGGAAGCTAAACGGCTGGCGCGGCCCATAGATTACGACTATTTGGACTTGCTGGAAAAGAAATTCTATGCGCTCCGGAAATACACGCCGACGCTGTTAAAATCGTTGGAGTTTCGGTCAACCAAATCGGCAGAGCCGCTAATGAAGGCGGTCGATATCATCCGGGATATGAACGAAACTGGAAAGCGAAAAGTTCCAGAAGACGCACCGCTGAACTTCGTTTCGAATCGCTGGCGAAAGCACGTTTAAGACGATGACGGAACGATCAACCGGCATTACTACGAAATGGCTGTCCTGACAGAGCTGCGGAATTACGTTCGTTCCGGGGACGTATCCATTGTCGGAAGCCGTCAGCATAAGGATTTCGAAGAGTACCTTGTACCAAAAGCTGATTGGAATGATATCGATCCTACCGCTACAAGGCTTGCCGGCAGCTTGTCCGCAAAGGAATATCTTGAAGAACGGACTGCATCACTTCTTCAAAGATTAAACTGGGTTTCGAATCACATTAACGAGCTGGACGGCGTTAATGTGGAGAACGGAAAATTGCACATCGAGCGATTGGAGTAAGATGTTCCCGATGAATCCCTGGAATTTCAGCCTTTTCCTCTATGAGCTGCTGTCACGAGTCAAGCTAACGGATCTTCTCATGGAAGTAGCCAATTGGACGAATTTTCATGAGCAGTTTATTCACGCTTCCAGTAACCGCGCTCCGAACGAGGAAGAAACGACAATCCTTATGGCTACCCTTATGGCAATGGGAACGAACATTGGGCTTACAAAGATGGCTGAAGCCACGCCGAGCATTTCATATCGGCAAATGGCTAATACAGCGCAATGGCGGCTGTACGAAGACGCAATGAATAAAGCGCAGGCTGTTCTTGTCAATTTTCATCACAAACTGGCGTTGCCCTCATATTGGGGGGGTGGAACGACTTCATCATCTGATGGAATGCGCGTCCAGATCGGAGTTTCGGTTACGAACGATTACTCTACCATCTGTAAAAGTAACTTCCTCACATATTTGCTTTAATAAATCCCATCCTGATTGGATAAGTGCTGGTGTTATGTATCTGGAGCATATATCGCGTTCAGACATGTCCTTTTTGTTCAATGGTAAACCCTCCCTCATTGACGAGCACTGGAAAAATAGTTCCTTAGTCTTATTTCACAATCCAACTGGACATTCCTTTATTCGACAAATTGTTACATCATTATACACAACCACAATGACACCATTCTGTCAGCGAGTATATTTTCGCATGAAAAAACCACCTTATAGGGGGAGGTTGGTCAACTGTTAGATATTTTAGCACTTCTCGTCTATTTTGAATAAATATTCTTGTGTTTGGTTAAAATAACAATCGTTCGATTAAACAATAGGAGATGATTGTGATGGGTGTTTTAAGTGGTAATTCAAAAGATGAGCCTTTGCATTATGGCGAAGTATATGATGTTTGGCAATCCTCAATGAAAGCAAAAGAGTTCATTTCTGTTTACCGAGCTTATCAATACCATGCTGGAGACAAAGACCTTAAGAAAATATTAGGCGACTTAATCAATCAAGCTGAACTTGAGGTAAGTGAATGTGATACAATATTGACTCATAATGGAATTGCTCCTTCTCCTGCATTACCTGAAAGACCAGAAGTAAAACTTGAAGATATTCCTGTTGGCGCAAGATTTTCTGACCAAGAAATCGCAGCAATTATTGCAGCAGATACATCAATTAGCTTGGTTGGTTGTAGCCAAATTATGGGTAAATCAATAAGAGAAGATATTGGGGCATTATTTGGAAAATATCATGTGACAAAAGCCGCTCTTGGCTTAAGAATTCTAAAACTAAGCAAAGAAAAAGGATGGCTTATACCTCCTCCACTTCAAGTAAAGAGACCTGACCTAGTAGAAGCATAATATTAGTAATGAAAAATCCTACAGCAATGTCAATGTCATTAACTTAACCCGTTTAGTCAAAAGCAATTGCCCTCTGTATCTATTTTCACAGAGGGCAATTGCTTTTTAACAAGTTTTTTTAAGTGAATTTTTGTTGTTTGGAAGTATCCGTCGTGGAAGACTGGTATTTGAACATAGTAAATCCAGTAAATTTGCTCATCACGATTGAATGTTTAATAACTTTTCTTTCTTGAGTTGGAGTATTTACCTGTAAGTTGCTCAGCTGAGCCTGTGGCTTCACATTCTTTTTTGAAGCATTCCCGTATGTCGACAAATTTTCTTCGGTCGTAGGAATATTCATGGCAGATCCATCCGCTGCAAGAATTAAATACCCATTTTTCTTTTTCACCATTTGGGTGTCCTTATAAAAATTTTCAGCATGATGTCTTGCCAGTGCCAGGAAGGCAGCAGGATTCAATTTTAGTCGTTGTTTTAAGTAGCCGACTTTGGATATGGTATCTTTTAATGCCAGTAGTTTTTTGAAACTTCGCAACTCCATGTGAAGTGTTCGTCCCTTCCTGAATAAAACGCTGAGCATCAAGTTATCCAGTGACATTTTTCTAATACGGGTGAAGTGAGTTTCTTTTAATGCTCTACACAGACTAACAAAAGCAATGGTTTTTGCGTAGACCATATCTCCAGAAATACGAGATTCGGAACTTCTCACTACAGTCACCCCATTTCAATCATCATCATATACCAATCTCGGCTTCTTTTGGGCATAGGCAGCCTTAAGATAAGGAATCTGTTCTTCAGTTACAGGACCCAGGTTGGCCTTCACTGACTGGATAACTTTTCCGTTTACTCTGTTGTTCTCAACGAGGCTTGCGTAGTAATGCTTTTTTCCATCATATATTTTAGTTAGTATTTTAATAAACATTCAAGTATCTCCTCTCACTACATTATATACCATTTATCTAGTATTTACAATAAATAGTATTACTAAAATCTCACTACATAATGCTCGACAAAAAAGACAAAGAGGTATGCTCTTTGCCTTTTTTGCAATGGATATTGGATTATTCTCTTAAGTTAATGACATTGTGATGTACAAGGGTTCTTTCATATGACCTGTAGTGGGCTCGAACCACTGACCCCCACCCTGTCAAGATGGTGCTCTCCCAGCTGAGCTAACAGGTCGTATTCAGTTGATGCCGTTTAGCGGCGACAAATAAGATAATATCAGCTTCGCCGCCCAAAGTCAACATCCTTTTCCCGCCTTGTGTTTTCTGAGGAGTCTTCATTCCATCCGTCTTCACTTCAACGTCTTAGCTAACTTTTCCATGCGCTCGTCTTGTTTCTTAGCGTTAACAACTAAAATAGCATGAATGACACCCGGAATCCAAAAGAAACATGTTAGTATAAAATTAATCAATGCTTAAATTGGTTTCCCACATAACAAAACCGCTATAGGAGGAAGCAAGATAGCCAACAAATACATTTTCTGCACCTCACAGTGTTTAATTAGGTAGGAATATAATATCATTAATTGTGTTTTTACGGTACTTCAATGTACCATCACAATTCTTTTCAAATCCTCATGAAACCACAACTTCACAAACTCCAAAGTCAACAGCTTTTTTTCCGCCATTTCGGAGAGAAACGGAAAGCAGGGAGCTTCACGTTTCTCTCCCCTGCACCTCAAGCACCGCAGCGGCGCCTCCGCGGGATGTCCTCCAGGCGGACCATGCCACGGTGAGCAGCGGCGGCAGCCAAACGAACAGTGCATAAGGAACGTATTGCTCGACGGAGACGCCGAGAATGGTGCCGCACAGGATGGCGAGCATGTTCCACGGCACGAGGGCCGCGAGCAGCAGACTCGTGTCGGCGGTGACGCGGGCAAGATGCTCCCGCCGGAAGCGGGCAGTCCACTCATCAAGCAGATTGCGTCCGGTCATCATAATCGGTAGAGTCTGCGTGCAGGAAACGAGGCCGAGCCCGAGGCCGAACAGGCCCGTACGTACGGTCGCGCCCGTCAAGGATGCACGCTCGCCGAGCAGGCGGCGCACGAGAGGACGGATCATCCCGGTCTCCTCCATAATCCCGTTGTAGGCTCCGGCGAGCGCAATGAGCAGCACCAAGTCCACCATACCCGCCACGCCTTTCACCTGACTTACGCCCGCATCCCCTGCGGCTTCATAGCCGCCCCATAACCATCCGAGCCACTCCGTCACCGTGCCGCCCTGAAGCCAACCTCCGATCACAAGAGAACTCGCAATCCCTAACAGAAACGCATATCTCGTCCGGATCCGCAGCACGATGGAGACGAGGAGCAGCACAGGGGGCACCGCCAGCCAAGGGCTCATGGCAAGCCCCGATCCAACCGTTCCGACAACAGGTGCAGCATCCACCCCCGCACCCCAATCCCCTAACCAATCCGCCATAACAAAACAAATCAGCGCCGCTCCGTAAGCCATCGCCGTTGTCGGCAGCAAAATCCGAAACAACGAGCGTTCCGGCACTCCCGTGGACAAAGCAACAAGCTGATGCGCGCTGGAAAACGGCGACGTCCGATCCCCAACGAACGCGCCCGAGACGAGCGCTCCGGCCATGACCGGGAGCGGGACGCCAAGCACGGAAGCGACGCCCATCAACGGAATGCCTACCGCGCTAAGCGTTCCCGTAGACGTCCCGAGCGTCAGCGAGATCACGGAGGAGAATACGAACCCGAACGAGACGATCCATTCCGGATGCAGCCACTTCAGGCCGCTATCAACTAAGAACGCAATGGCGCCGCTAGCCGTCCAAGCGGGAATAAGCAGCCCGACCAGCAGTAAGATCCACATCACTTCTTTCGTATGCCCCACGCCGTCAGCCATGATGCGCAGCAGCTTTCGCGGACCGACAAGCCTCCGCCGAAGCGCCGCCGTCACCAGCGCGGCAAGTCCGAACGAAAAGCCTGCGAACAGCGGAAAACCGAATCCATAAGCAGCACCCAAGCCGATAATGGTTATGATGACAATAAGGACAAGATGAATCATCTTCATAAACTATGTACACTCACCTTCTGCAACAAATCCTTCCGCTTATGCGTTTAATAAGCAGGATATCCTTAATGAAGCTTCAGCCAATACTAAAACGAAAAAGGTGATACATGATGATACCTACATGGGGCAAAATAACAGCGGCTTCCGCACTTCTCATTGCAACGCTCACCTCTGGCGCAATGGCGTTCAGCGACATTGACGGCATTCCCGAGGGCGCAGCGATCCGTGAGCTGAAAGCGCGAGGGATCGTAAACGGCATGAACGAAGCAACGTTCGCGCCAAAAGGCCAAATGACTTCCCAACAGGCAATCGCTTTACTTGTAAAGGGCTTCGACCTGAACATCGACCATATCCGTTTCATAAAGCAGCCGGAAGCAGGCGACTACTTCACGAACGTATCGAATGACGCGTGGTATGCCGAAGCGTTCATCATCGCGCATTTGAACGGCTTGCCGATTCCGAAGGACATCGATCCGAACGCACCGATGACCCGCGAGCAGTTTGTCAATTACCTGATGAGCGCCGTAAATACAAAAGGCGAATACGCATTCATCCAGCTCTTCATGGAATTCGCGGACACTGATGAAGTGACGGACGGTCACATGACTGCCATTCAGCACGCGCTTGTTAGCAAAATCACCACCCTTAACGGCAAAAACGAATTCCGTCCCGGGGATGTGGTGACGCGCGCGGAAGCTGCGATCATGATGCGCAACGCCATCAAGTTCGTCGAAGAACAGAATGCACCGAAGCCTGATCCGACAACAAATCCGGATGAAGCCGTTTCGTCTGATGAGGTGTCGTTTATAACCGAAGCCGTGACCGACGACGTTCAACTGGTGACGCTCAGCTGGGGCGAGCAGCCGAATCCTGGCTACCGGATCACCGTCAGCGCGATTCAGTTCACAAGCGAAAACAGCGCCGTCATCCGGTACCAGCTGCACACGCCTGTACCGGGCCAAATGTATGCGCAGGTCATCACGAAGCCGACGGCGGCCGCTTACCTGCCTTCCGGGATAACAGACATCCAGCTCGTTCAAACCGTCGAATGACGACGGTAAAAACCGCCCAAGCCATAGGCTGAGGGTGGTTTTTTTATGGTAAAAAACGCTCTATATATTCGGGCCTCATGAGCATACACTGCTCGTTTCGCCCAAACCATTTGTACCGATTCGCCGCGATCCAACGGTACGCTGCGTCGCGGATCGGGCGCGGAACCGCCAGCAACACGCGCAGGAGCGGCCATCCCCCCGGTAAATAGCGTGCCAAACGCAGTGCGGCTGCGGAACGGACATACGGCTTCCCCCGTTCAATGAACAGAAACGAATCCAGCGGCCCGGAGTTCATGCCCCACTTAGCGAGCAGCTCCCGCCCGGTCTCCGACTGCAGCGCCGCATAACGCAGCACGCCTTGCGGATCGCGCGCCAGCGTAAATTTCACTACTCCGGTACACAGATTGCAAACGCCGTCGTACAGCACAATCGGATGCTCCTCAAGCTCCCGCATGTCCGGCATCTCCTAACAAAAAAAACCCTTGCACTCATTAGTGGAAGAGGATTCGGTATTATAGTTCGTAAAGTTGGTGGGCCCTACAGGACTCGAACCTGTGACCAATCGGTTATGAGCCGACCGCTCTAACCAACTGAGCTAAAGGCCCGAAAATCAAGTAAGTAATTTGGTTGCGGGGGCAGGATTTGAACCTGCGACCTTCGGGTTATGAGCCCGACGAGCTACCGTGCTGCTCCACCCCGCGTTAGTAAGAAAATTGGCACTTGATTACTATATCTTATTTAATGGTATGCTGTCAATAAAGTATTCAAGAAAATCTACATGATATAGCGAACGCCGTAGCGGCCTTTGCGGGAACGGAACACCTGCACCTCATTCGGGCACTCGTATCCGTAAATCCACCAGTCCTCTTCCATCCGCTTCGCCAGGCAGCCGGCCTGGAACTTGGTGTTGTATAATTTCCCCCAATAGATCCAACCCATATCTGCTTTCACGCTCCCGTTCAAGATTCCCCTGTAATGCAAAGGGTACCCTGAACCAGAACGTTCCATGCATGAGCCGGTTAAAGGCTACTCCTCTCGACCCGCCGCTGCTTCCTGTTCCAGCTCATCGCGGTAACGATGGGCGATCCGGCCGGCAGCCGAAGCCGCGATGCTTGCGACCAAGTCGTCAAGGAACGTATGAACGCCCTTCCCGCTCTTTGTATCCAGCTTGCGAATAATGCCGATTTTGTTTTTGTCCAGATGACCGAAAGTCGTTACTGCAATGCTTCCGTAACCAAGCACCGAACCGAGCGCAAGCGTCTCGTCGCAGCCGAAGAGTCCCTCATCACTCGCCACCAAGCTTTGCAGCGGTTCGGATAAAGCCCCGCGCTCCGCGAGCTCGTCCAGCTCGATGCCGACAAGCAGCGCATGCTGCAGCTCCCGCTTCTCAAGCACCTTCCGAACACTGTCCAAACAGTGGTCCATCGTTAGATTCGAATGGTACGGGCCCTGCATTTCCATAACAACTTCGGCAATATCCTCAAGTCTCACGCCTCGCGCCTTGAGCTTATCCAATGCCGCTTGATAAATTACCTTGCTGTGAATAGCTTCCGCCATAAAGTAATGGTCCCTCCTCCCAAAAGTGGTTCCATTATATCATGGCGGAACATGAACTGCTTTCTTAAAATCGCTTACCCGTCATTTTCCCGCAGCGATTTCTTCCTGCGACTTCGAACGCGTTCCCCACGTCGACAGCGTACCTCCGTCCACGCGAATGTCCTCGCCGGTAATGAAGCCGGATCGGTCGGAAGCGAGGAACAATACCGCATTCGCTTGGTCTTCGGGATTGCCCATCCGGCCAAGCGGTATTTCGTCATAGGTGCGCCCGCGGGCGACGGAGATGGCGCCGACCGAGTTGCCGGTCTTCGTCGGCGAGACGGAATTGACGCGGATGCCGTGCTTGGCGAGCTCGACAGCCATGCTGCGGGTCAAATTCAGCACACCCGCCTTCGCGCTGCAATAGGCAATTGCGTTAGCCCGGCCGCGATGGCCGGAGGTGGATGCGATATTCACGATCGCGCCCTTTCTTCCCGCCTCCACAAGCGACGACGCCATCGCCTGGCTCATCAGGAACGCACCGGTCAATGTTATGCTTACGACCTTATTCCATTCTTCAAAGCTCGTCGTCAGCAGATCCTTCTTGATCGTAATCGCCGCATTGTTTACGAGAATATCTACGAGGCCGTGCTCCGAACGGATTTGTTCAAACAGCGCTTTCACTTGCTCCGGGTCACTTACGTCCGCTGGAGCGGCAAACGCTGCCAGCCCTTGCTCGCGGATGAACTGCGCGGTCGCTTCCGCACGCTCCGGCAAAACATCGTTGCAAAGCACCGTCGCGCCGGCTGAAGCCAACGTACGCGCAATCTCCCGGCCGATATTGGGGCCCGCCCCAGTCACTAACGCCAGCTTGCCCTGCAAATCGCTCATTCGAACCTCTCCTCTACACTCAAATTGATTGGATGAAACCGCTTTCCATCATTATAATTGCTTATTGAAAAGGCGATCCAATCAATTCTGCGAATCCTTATATAAAGGATGTTGATTCTTTTAAGCGCAGGGCCTGTGCATCCCTTATTGAAATCCGGGAGATGCGGTATACTATAGGAACAACTTTTTGCTGAAAAAAGGAGGCGCACCCATGAATTTCGGCATTGTCGTCTTCCCCCCGAAAGAAGTGCAGGATGCCGCGAACAGCCACCGCAAGCGTTTCGATCCGCATTACAGCTTAATTCAGCCGCATTTCACCGTGCGTGAATCGGAAGCGTGGGATGAGGCCCGGCTGCGCGCAGCAATTGTCCATTTGGATACAGTAACGCAAAAGGTCCGTCCGTTTGCGGTGAAGGCGAATCGCTTTTCCACCTTTTTCCCGGTCGCGAACGTAATTTACATGGCACTGGAACAGACTGCGGAATTCGAGTCGATGTACCGGCAAATCTGCACCGGCATGCTGGAGGAGCCGAATCGAACGTATACGTTTACGCCTCACTTGACGGTGGCGCAGCAGCTCGGCAGCGACGAGCTTCACGACGTCTACTCCTCCTTGCGTCCGATTCCGCTTGATTTGCCGTTCGCCGTCGATCGGGTCCATCTGATGTACCAGACGGACAACGGTGCGTGGACGGCGCACCAAACGTTTTTGTTTCGCGGCTGACGCAAACAAAGGGCAATCCCGCTGAAGCGGAACTGCCCTTTTTCATTAGAATTCGTATTCCGCTTAGAACGGACGCGCCCCAATTGGGCCGTTAGGGTTTTCACGCATTTGCTGGAGCATCACGTTCCCTTCCGTGTCCCACTCCTTCAGCGCTTGACGCGCCTCCTTTTTGCCATCGAGCACTTCTTGGAATTTCTGCTGCCCGATTTGCTGCACCATGTAGATATTCGGGTACTTGGTGTATATCTTCGAATCGTCCACCATTGGCGCCGGCTTCAGCTGATAGAATGCAGCAACGTTGTAGTCGAGCCCTTCCTTAGGCTGGATATATTCTTTGTTCGATACGAGCGTTCCTTGGCTCCTGGACTTCAACCGCGCCCAATCGTCCCCATTCACGAATTTAATGAACTCCCAGGCGTCGTCCGGATTTTGCGCTCTAGCGTTAATTCCCATCAAGCCCTGCATGTAAATATAACCGCCAACCTCAGGCGCTTCCGGATGCGTCGGCATCGTCACGACATTCCACTGCACAGGGTCGAGCTCGCTGTTCGTTTCCGCGGCCTTTTGAATGCTGATCAGCTCATTAATATAGTAGTAGTGCGAAATCGACATCGCTACCTTGCCTGACATAAATTGGTCGTGTTCGAACGGCCCCATCGGACGATCGACGTAAGGCTGATTCATATCCGGCACTCCCGGGATGACGTCCTGCTTTCGAAGGTCGACGACCGTCTTCCAAACCTGCTCCCACTGGTCGGAATCGACCGTCATCCGTTCTCCGTCCTCCGAAAAATACCGGAGACCGAGAGGCTGCGTATAAACACCCATTTCCCAGAACGGATCGCCTCCTTTATACGTCGAGAACGCGAAGCCGTACTCTCTATTATCGCCCTCGCCGTTCGCTACTTGTCGGGCGAGATTGAACACCTGATCCCACGTCATCCCGTCGCTTGGATACGCTACGCCCGCCTTGTCAAAAATTTCGCGGTTGTAAAACAAGGCGGAGGACGAGAACAGTGGCGCCAATGCATACAGCTTGCCGTCCGGCGCAACGTCCTTGATGCCGTTCATCACCGTCGGCACGATTCGCTCGGTGTCAAATTCATCCGCCTGAATATACGTGTCGAGCGGAGTCAGCAAATTCTCATTAATAAGCTCTGGAAGATTCCCATATTCCAGCATAACGAGATCGGGGGGATTTTCCCCTTCCATCAGCTTCTTCAGCTCTACGACCGGATCCGGCATTTCTTGCGGCTGTTGCGGCTGCGTGCTGTAGCGGTATTGGCTGTAATCGACGGCCGGAACAATTTCAATCGTTACATTCGGGTGTTCATACTCGTACAGCTCTGTAAATTGCGTCCGAAACCATTCGTCGTCCGGACCGGACCCGTTCAAGGTTGCGATCCGAAGCACTCGTTCACCCTCATCTTCAGGCTGGCTGTTCATCGTGCACGCCGCGAGTGTGCTCAAGGTTAGAACGCCGGCCAACATGACGGCGACTGCGCGGGCAAACTTCTTGCTTTGGGTTTGAGGCTTCATGCTTTTCCCTCCATCAATTTAGGTGCTTTAATCAAAATCGTTGCGCCGTCAAATTCGATCGACGCCTTGTTCGTAATGCCGAGCGCCTCCAAGTAAGGCTTCGGTACTTGCAGCCGCCCGGTCCGGTCGACAACTGCGTATTCCTCGTGTTCTTCCCTAATCGTTCTCCGACCCGTTGAGCCTTCAGAACTATAGACGGAGGAATCGAGCTCAGGGTTGCGCTTAATAAATTCTGTGCTCGTTAATCCGTCGCGGATCGCAACGACCCGGTCCACCTTGCCGGCCAGCGTCAGGTCGTGGGTGACGATAACGATCGTGACCCCTAGCTCCCGATTCAGCGTCCGAAAGATGCCCATAATGCGGTCCGATGTCGCCGTATCGACGGAACCGGTCGGTTCGTCCGCGAGCAGCAGCGACGGACGGTTCGCCAGCGAGATCGCTATGGCCACCCGCTGCTGCTCTCCGCCGGACAGCTGATGCAGCTTGCTGTGCATCCGCTCCTGCAGTCCGACCCATTCCAGCAGCTGCTTGGCGTACAATCGGTCCACCTTGCCGTTCAGCATCATCGGCGTTTCGACATTTTCCAGCGCGGTCAAATAGGGCAGCAAATTCCGCGCGTTATTTTGCCAAATGAATCCCACCGTACGGCGTTTGTACTCAACCAGCTGTTCCTCCGTTATCTTCAATAAATCCCATTCGCCGACCTTCACCGTGCCCGCCGAAGGCCGGTCCAAGCCTCCGAGAATGTTTAGAAACGTCGATTTTCCGCTGCCGCTGTTGCCGATAATGGCCATCATTTCGCCGCTTTCCACCGTTAAGTTGAGACCTTGGAGCGCGACCACCTCGACTTCGTCTGTTTTGAAAATTTTTACAAGCCCTTCGCAGTGGATCATCCCTATCGCTCCTCTCCCAGCTTAACGGCCTGATGAACGCGCAGCCTGCGGATGTGCGCCAGCATCAGTCCCGCTCCGAGCACAACCATGACGACGACGGCCGCATACAGCTGAAGCGTATCTACAGCCTCGAAGACGACGCGGAATGGAGGCACCTGATTGGCCGCGCTTTCCGTCGTTTGCAGGAACGGCAGGAACATCAGGCTGACCAGCCGGCCCAGGCCGAGGCCGAGCGCAATCGAAAGGCCTGCGGTGAACGCTTGCTCTAGAAGCAGCATTCCCGTCAGCCCCCGACGGGACAGCCCCATCGCGCGCAGCACACCGAATTGTACGATCCTGCTCGATAAATTAAAGAACCAATACAAAATATACCCGATAAGCGAAATCATGACAGAGACCAAAAATCCGAGGCTTAAAATGCCGAACACCCCGCCCCGTGCCGGATGCCGCTGCTGTGCCACAAGCTCGATCCGAACATCTTCTACGGAAGCGAGGCCGATTCCTTGCTCCTGCAGCGCCTCGATTACCGGCGTAGTCAACGCTCCGTCCTCCATCCTGAGCCACACTTCGTACGGAATAATCGGAACCTGGTCATAGATATATTCCAGATTTGCAATATAAAACGGCGTTTCATTCGGATATTGGCTAGGCCAGTACGGTAAAATGCCGACAACGACAAATTCGATCTGTTTCCCCTGCATCGCGATCGAGATCAAATCTCCCGGCTGCAGCTGATATCTCTCTGCAATCCGTTCCGGGACGATGACGGATTGCTCGAACATGCCGAGCAAATTCAAATATTGATAAGGGTGGGCCGGATACAAGTCGTTCCGCCACCAGGCGACTTCCGCGAAATCGACGTTGTCGATACCCATTACGGTCCCTTGGCCGACCGATTCCCCGGAAACGACGACGTTCCCCCTCGTCTGGAGCACCCTCGCCGCATGCTCGACGCCGGGCAACTCCTGAAACACCTGAAACGGCGGCTCTACGTATAGAACCTGCTGCGGCGGGACGTTGCCTCCGCCCGGATTCGGGTTTCCTCCCGGATTCCCGCCGCCTCCGCTTCCTCCTCCCGGCGCTCCTCCACCGCCGTTGTTGCCTCCGCTTCCGCCTTGGCCAGGGGACCCGGCGCCTCCGCCTGTTGACGGGGACACTTGGGTGAAGCCCTCCCAGACGGTCTGCACAATAACGTCCGTACCGTAACGGTACAGTGTTCGCTCCGTCGAGTTCACGTCGATCGTCCGGGCGGCGGCTGCATTATATACGCCCAGCCCCAGCGTAAGAATGAGCAGCAGCATTAATGGATAATACGACTTCGCCGAACGCGAAAGCTGTGTAATCGTTAAATACAGCGGAACCGGGAGGAACGACCCTCCGACCTTATTAAGCAGCTTCAATAACAGCGGAAACAGCCGCAACGACACCAAGCCCAGCGAGAAGATCGCAAGCGCCGGAATAAAGAACAGTGTCGGCTGTACCTGCAGCTGGTCGGCTGTGAGTCCCGTCTCCATGGAAATCATCTGCCGTTCCCGGAATAAATACCATCCGTATCCGGAGACGCCGAGCAGTACAACATCGAGAAAAAATCGCTGCCACACGGGCGCCTTGTGATTGCGAGCCATCTGCTGCTTCAACCCGACGATCGACGAGCGAGCAAACAGCACCGCCGGAATGAGTGTTGAAAGAATTGCAAGCACCACTGCCGCAAGGCCGTACAACAATGTTTCGATTCCAAAGCCGACCGGGATCGACTTACGGTCGACGAACGTGAGGAAGCCGCTTGCCGACCCGATCGACTTCGCCATAAACCAGCCTAACAGCGGCCCGATAAGCAAGGCTATGCCGCCAAGCAAAAGGCCTTCAAGCGCATACATGCCTATAATTTGCCTGGTTCCCGCTCCACGGCTCCGCAGCACGGCGATGTCGCTCCGCTGCCGGTCGAGCGATTGCTTCGAGTTCATCCCGATATAGTAAAACACCATCGCGATCATCGGCGCCGCCAGCGTAAATAAAAGCAATTGCAGCCGCAAGCTTTCGGCGCGGAAATCCTGAAGCATATCCTCGAACGACAGATCGACGTTCGTGTCCTTCATGTGCTGGTACAGCTCGATATCAAGCCTGGAGAGCGTTCTGGATAGCGTTCCCAAGTCGCTCGTCTGAATTTCTCTCAAATCGAATGCGTAATACCAGGTCGCCAGGTTGAGAGGCAAATTGCGTTTCTCCAGCAGCTCGGAGCGGAACAGCATATCGTCCACAATGAGCGTGTTGACAAGCCCCTCCAGCCCTTGGTACCAGTACGGATTCGTCGGATCCTTCGGCACGAACGTGCCCACGACCTTGACGCGCAGCGGCTCTCTGCTCGCATAGGCCGGATATTCGAATTCGTCCCCTACCCTAAAAAAGTTTCGAAAAGCGGCGTCCTCGAGCACAACCGCTTCGATAGTCCCTCCCTTCGGTTCGGCCGCAGGCCACTGTCCGTTCGTCAGCTCCGCCGCCTCCGAGATGCCGTTCATTGAGGCGATCGACATCTGGCGGCGCTTGCTTGGATCGACCGTTTCCGGGTCAATCGCCTTCAGCTGAACGCCTCGAATCGACAGCGTCTGCACGTAGGTCGCAAATGGGAACTCCACTCGTTCCGGTATGTCTTCTTCGATAAAACGCTTTACGTTGTCGAACGATTCCAGATCGGCGTGGGCGCTTCCCGTCGCTTGAAAGCGCATTAACAGCGATCCTGCGGGGAGACCGTCGCTCTCCTCCTTCAGCGATGCAGAAACGACCCTCTTTAAGGCGCCGTCGGCATACATCGGAATGCTTGTCGTGAAGGCGACCGCCATGATCAGTCCCAACAGCGTGGAGATGGTCAGCCAACGCGTATTCCACATTTTCCGATACAGAAATCTAAGCATCGGCAGCTTCATTATTGACCTACTACTTTCTGCCCGGGCTCAAGCCCTTTCAGCACTTCCACCTGAGTCGCCGTCCGCATGCCGACTTCTACGTCCACCTCGCGTTTGTTGCCCTGTTCGTCCACGACCTGAACATAGCTGCGGCCGTTATAAGAGCGAAGGGTCGCCGGCGGAATGACCGTAACGTTTTCCTTCCGGTTGGTGATGACGGTAACCGAAAGGGGCGTGCCGCGTGTAACGCCTTCCGGGAATGCGTCCAGCTCGACCAGCAAATAGTTGTCGACACTGTCCTGCTCCGGTTCTTGGCCGCCTCCCGGATAGCCGGGAAAGCCGCCGCCGTTGTTCGGATCCTCGTCCGTTTTGGTCGGGAGCCGCTCCACCTTCCCCTTGTGGGTCCCCGCGGAACTGATATCGACGGTCGTCTCCATGCCGACGGCGATTTCACGTAACGCATCCGCGCTGAAATCTGCAGTCACGACGAGCTGCGACAAATCAGCGATGACCGCGACCGTGTCGTACGCTTCAACGGTGGCTCCGCGCTCCACGTTGACGGAAACGATCGTTCCGTCGTACGGCGCCGTCAGCTGCGCATCCGCGATGACTTCCCGCAGCTCCGTCATGCTTGTGCGCTTCAGTTCAAATTCGATCTTGTACTGCTCCAGCTCCTCCGGCGAGTACTCGTTCGCCTTGCGCAAGATTTCAATCATGGCGAGCTCTTCCTTCCTGAATTCCAGCTCTGCACGGCGCAGCTCGCGTACTTTTTCGGTAACGTCCAGCTCCATCAGCAATTGACCGGCGGTTACCGATTCGCCGCTTTCTACATGAATTTCCTTCACCCGTAAATCGCCTGTCGCCACTTCTTCGCCGCCCGCAAAAAACAGCGACTCCTCCCGCTCGGACATGAGCTTTCCGATGCCCTGCACCTTGGCCTCCATCGTTTCCCTCGTCACTGTATATGTAGGCTTCTCCGACAGCCTAGGAGGCGTGATCGTCGGGAGCTCCTCCTCAATATCCTCCGCAGGCAGCAGCGAACAGGCCGAAGTAAGCGCCAGCGACGCAGACACCGCCAATGCCGCACCGAACCGCAGCGTCCTTCTAACGGGATTGGAACTTCCCGTCGACCATTTCGTAAACATCATCCGCAACCTCCAAAATAGTAGGATCATGAGTTGTCATACAGATCGTAACGTGTTCCGTTGCGATGATGTCGCGGAACACCGCCATAATTTGAGCGCCCATCTGGGAATCCAGTTCAGCGGTCGGTTCGTCGGCAAGCAGGAGCACGGGACGGTGGACGATCGCCTTCGCGATTGCAACCCGCTGCTGCTCGCCGCCCGACAGCTCGTACGGACGGTGATGCATCCGCTTCGCCAGTCCGACAAGCTCCAAGCTGTGCGCTACCCGCTGCTTCCATTCGCCGCGCTGCACTTCCGCCATCCGAAGCCCCAACTCGACGTTCTCCCAAGCGGTCATGAGCGGCATCAATGCGTAGGATTGAAAAATAAAGCCGATCTCCTTGCGCCGCACCTTCGTTCGCTCATCGTCGTCAAGCAGATGGAGCGAGTGATCCCGAAACAGGATCTCCCCCTCCGTAGGCACATCCAAGCCGCCCAGCATGTTGAGCAGCGTCGTTTTTCCGGAACCGGACCTTCCTTTCAGCATAACCAGCCGACCGGAGACGATCTCCATATCGATGCCCTTCAACACATCAATATGCGCCCCGCCGACCTGAAAGCTTCGCTTCACGCCCGCGACCTTCAGCACCGTCTCGTCCGGTCTGTCCGAAACAGCGGGAATTTCATCGTCGGCAGTCGTATTCGGATCCGGCACAGTCTTTTTTCTGTTCAGTGTCAGCGGCCATACCTTTCGAAATCGCAAGCGTTCCCCTCTTTTCCATTCCTATTGAACTAAACCATATGACGCACGGAACAGTAGAAAAGTTACATGCTTGCCTGAAAATAATTTTGGGAAACGGTCATACCGCGGGGCTTTGAATTTGCGGCCAAACGCGGATTATCGTGTGGCTGAATCGGCGGGGGCTCGAGGGGGATGGCACTTTAAACGCAGCTTCTGCTGCTATTCTTTGTGATTAAAGAGGCGGCAAGGTGGCCCGGTTGCGGATCGCATCCGTGATGCTCTCAATATCTGTAAAATCGAGCACCTGTATACCGGCGTCTGTCTGCGCGGCGAGCCGGTCGTTCCACGTGACGATCCCGATGCACGAGCTCAGCGTACCCAAAAGCTCCAGGTGATCCTCGCTGTGGATCAGCGCCATCTTCGGATAGGGACCATGCTTAAATCCTTCGATCACAATAACGTCGGCATTCGACATACGCGCCACAAGCTCCTCCAGCTCCGCGCCGCGCTCTTCAAAGAACGCCGTCCGCTCCGCGGATACGACCGCCGTCATGCTCGCCCCGGACCGGCGGTGCTTCCATGAGTCCGTTTCCGGCACATCCGGCTCGAAGCCGTGCGCGTCATGCTTAATCGTCGCGACTTGCAAGCCCTCCTGGCGGAATCGTTCCACGAGGCGGCAAACAAGCGTCGTTTTTCCGGTCTTTTTATAGCCCACAACTTGAAAGATCAGCATTCTCTACTCCTCCAGCAGAACAATGGGAATAAGCGTGCCCTTGGGCACCCCGTTCCCGCCCGGCGGGATGACCATAAACGCATTGGCGCCGAGCCCCGGCAGTAGCCGACTCGACTGCTCGGTCTTAGTCGCCACCGCCACCGCCCGCCCGTCTTCGATGGACAGACGCCCGCGCAAATAGCGCGGATACGCATTCACCTTCGGATAATCTTCGCCGATTGCCGCCATCACCTCCCGCGGATGGGGATCGGCAGCTCCCTGCAGCGCCTTCAACACAGGGCGGACAAGCAGCTCGAAACCCGCAAAGCAAGCCCCCGGGTTGCCCGAGAGTCCGAACAGCAGCTTCCCGTTCGCAACAGCGGCTGAAGTAACGCTGCCCGGCCTCATTTGAATTTTATTAAACAGCAGCTGGCCGCCCCACTCATGCAAAAGGTCCGTCATGACATCATAGTCGCCGACAGAAACCCCGCCCGTCGTAATGACAAGGTCGTTCTCATCCATAAGGCGGCGTACGGCAGGCAGCAGCAAATCGAGCTCGTCCGGCATGATGTCGTGCACCGTTACGGCCGCGCCTGCGCTGCCCGCCTGAGCCGCCAGCATATAGCTGTTGCTGTTGCGGATTTTGCCGGAGATAAGCGGCTCATCCGGTCTCAGCAGCTCCGAGCCGGTCGCCACAATCGCTACACGGGGGCGGCGATAGACCGAAACCCCGGCCTTTCCGACCGTCGCCAGCAGCGCGATTTCCGAAGCTCCGATCCATGCGCCGCGCTTCAATAGCAGCTCACCGAGCGCAACGTCGGAGCCGGCCTCCGACACGTTGGCGCCCGGCTTTATCGCCCGCTTCAGCACGATCCGCGGCTCTCCGCCGCCTTCCTCCGTGTCCGTCATTTCAAGCATGACGACGGCATCGGCGCCCTCCGGGATCATCGCTCCGGTCATAATTCGCGCCGCCTCCCCGGACGCAAGCGCCTGGCGCGGAATTTGTCCTGCGGGAATGTCGTCGACAACCTTCAGCCTCACGGGCGAATCCGTTGACGCCGGCGCCGTATCCACGGCCCGCACCGCAAACCCGTCCATGCCCGAACGGCGGAACGACGGAACCGGCTCTCCCGAAAAAACATCCGCCGCCGAACGACGGCCGCTCGCCTGCAGCAAATCTACCGTCTCCGTACCGACAGCCGAAATCGCCTGAAGCGCTCGCGTCCGCGCTTCCTCGACGGAAATCGCCTTGCGGCCGAACCGGCGGGAATCCTTCTCCACGGCCATTCGTTATCCCCCACTTACCGGCGGAATGAAGGCGACCTCGTCGTTCGCCTCTACTACCGCCTCGTCGTCGGCATAATCCTGATTAATGGCGGCAAAACACGTTTCCAAGCCGTTCTTGGCCGCCGGATGTGTTTCGGCTACGAGCCGCTTCAGCTCCTTTACCTTCACCGGGGATCGTACATCCACCTCCACGGAAGGCCTACCCACAGCATCGGCCAATCCGGCAAACAACAATATCTTCATCTCCGGCTCACTCCTTCGCTCAATTCGCTTCAACTTTTGTTGTGATAAAGACGCAGCGCCGCTTCGTAATCTTCCATTGTATTCATATTATAAAACGCGGCCCCTTCCGGGTCGACCCGATCAAGCTCTTCCTCCGGCATCTTCGCCCAAGCAAGCGCCCGCACCCATTCCATCACCTTGCGCCCCCCGGTCGCAAGGCAGCTCTCAAGCGCCGGCAGCGACCTTCGATGATAAGCTGCCGCCAGCGGATGCAGCTTCCCTTGACGCTGCGGCACGACACACTCTAGACCGCTCCGTCCCAATTCCGAAAGCAGCCGATCGGCCACAGCCCCGGTGAAGAAGGGCATATCCGCCGCAGCGACGACGTACAGCTCCGCGCAGCCCGCGGACAGGCCGGCTCGAAGGCCGGCGAGCGGCCCGACTCCAGTCTCCGCATCGTGAGTAATCCGAACCCGCTCATCCGCACAAAGCGAAGCCGGGAGCGGACCTCCCCCTGCCGCAGCGACGATCGTGACGCGATCGTCCACGATCGGGGCGAGCCGATCGACCAGCCGCTCGAGCACCGTCTGTGTCCCGATCGGAAGCATCCACTTGTCGCGCCCCATCCGTGTGCTGCGTCCTCCCGCCAGCACAATCGCTCCCCGCTTCTTCACCGTTCGCAGCTCCTTTCAAAACGCATTATTGCCCAAATGATATCATTTTCCACCCTTCCGATACTACAATGACTTTGCCGCCCTTTCCTCCCCTGCGGAAGCCGTCAAAAAAACGCCCCCCCAAACGGGAAGGCGTTAATATCACTTTATTTTATTCCATAAGCTTCCGGATGCTCCCGCCAGGCCTTCAGCGATTCCACATCGCTCTCCTGAATGCGGCCGAGACGGAGCGCCGCATCGACAAGCGCAGTATAGTTCGAAAGCGTGTATAGCGGAATGCCGTGCGTTTCGAACGCAGCTTCTGCCTTGGTGAATTGGTAAGTAAAAATGGCGAGCACCGCCAGCACCTTGCCACCCGCTTCATCGACAGCTTGAGCCGCTTTCAGCGAGCTTCCTCCCGTGGAGATCAAATCCTCGATGATGACCGTTTTCGAGCCTTCCGGGAGGGAACCTTCAATAACATTCTGCCTGCCGTGCCCCTTCGCCTTGTCGCGCACATAGATCATCGGCAAATCGAGCTTTTGCGCCACCCATGCCGCATGCGGAATACCCGCCGTAGCCGTGCCGGCAATCGTCTCCGCCCCCGGGTACTGCTTGCGGATCAACTCCGCAAAGCTCTCCGCGATCAAGTCGCGAATGCGCGGGTGCGACAACGTCAACCGATTGTCGCAATAAATCGGCGACTTCAGCCCGCTCGTCCAGGTGAACGGCTCGTTCGGCCGAAGATGCACCGCGCCGATCGACAGCAGCGCTTCGGCAATTTGTGTATCAATCACTTCGTACCCGCCTCCTCTTCGAATGATGCGAGCTCGGCGGCGATTGACAGCAGCGCTTCTCGCGGGTTCGCCGAACCGGTGATCGGACGTCCGATCACAAGATAATCGGAGCCGCCTCGAATCGCATCGGCCGGAGTTACAATACGAGCTTGATCGTTCGCCGCGGAGCCTGCCGGGCGAATGCCCGGGGTCACGGTGGCGAACCGGGAGCCGCATGCCGCTTTGATCGCCGCCGCCTCTTTGGCGGAAGCGACGACGCCGTCCAGCCCCGCATCAGCGGCCAGCCGCGCGTAGCGCACGACGGTTCGCTCGACGCCGCCTTCGATCCCGATCTCTTCGCGAAGGGTGCGCTCATCCGTCGACGTCAGCTGCGTGACGGCGATCAAGAGCGGGCGGCGAGCGCCCTGTTCGGCTGCCGCTTCCGCCGCGCCTTCGAACGCGGCGCGCATCATCGCGCC
>LNAP01003098.1_pt1 | contig 30796 bp, 28 predicted proteins | sample 602601 | NCBI WGS metagenome assembly LNAP01 (sample SAMN02440304, study PRJNA202911) | soil metagenome | biome: Subtropical and temperate rainforests or woodlands; isolation source: soil samples (1 kg each in a 20% v/v slurry with milli Q water) were... ...
GCCGGCGATGATCACCTCGGCGTCGCCGCAGCGGATCGCCTGGGCGCCCAGGTGCAGGGCCTTGAGGCCGGAGCCGCAGACCTTGTTCAGGGTCAGCGCCGGCACGGCGTGGGGCAGGCCGGCCTTGATCGCGGCCTGGCGCGCGGGGTTCTGCCCGGCGCCGGCGGTGAGCACCTGGCCCATGATCACTTCATCGACCTGGGCGCCGTCCAGGCCGGTCTGGGCCAGCAGCTGACGGATCACCGCGGCGCCGAGATCGACCGCGGGGATATTGGCCAGCGAACCCTGGAAACTGCCGACCGCGGTGCGGGTGGCGGCAACGATTACGACGTCTTGCATGGCGCGAATCCTCATTGTCATTGGCGGCATCGGTCGGCGGCTAGGGAAGGTGACCGATGCGCGAGAACTTGGAAAATCATGGTTGCATAGAAGGTCGCGACGCTGCCAATCGCGAACCGGTGGGTCGCGTTCTGTTCGCCCGGTCGGGTATTACAGGCCCATGCGCCGGCGTGCGCGATGTATCGAGCCGTTGCGCACCGCCCAGCGCAGCATTGGCGCACTGCGGTTGACGCTGGCGCGGATCAGTTGGCGTTGCAGCAGACCCTGGTTGACGCCCAGCATGGCGCTGGCCCAGTCGGGCAGCAGGTCGATGCCGGCCTGCATCATCAACGAGCCGAATGGCTTGGCCAGGCGGCTTGGGGCAGGTGCCGCCAAGAGCAAACGCAGCACTTCGCGGCTGCGTTCATCGCAAAGCAACTGAGGGCGCATCCCGGCCAGGTACGCCGCCACGGCCCGGCGCGAGCGCGGCACATCACTGGCGCCAAGACGCTCGGCGATCAGCGCGACTTCCCCGTAGTAACGGTCCTGGTCGGCAGGCGACAGCTGCGGATTGCGATAGCGCAGATGCGCCGCCAGAAAGCTGCTGACTTCGGCCACATGCACCCAGGTCAGCAACTGCGGATCGCTGGCGGCATAGGGCCGGCCGTCTGGCGCGTGGCCGACGATCTGCAGGTGAATGGTGCGCACCTTGTCGATCAGCCATTCGGCATCCTGCCGCGAGCCGAAGGTGGTGCCGGAAATGAACTGCGCGGTACGCCGCAGGCGCCCGATCATGTCTTCCCGGAAATTCGAGTGATCCCAGACCCCGGCCAGGGCCAGCGGGTGCAGGGCCTGCATCAACAAGGCGCTGATGCCGCCGATCAGCATGCTGCTGAAATCGCCATGCACCTGCCAGCAGATAGCGTCCGGGCCGAACAGGCCCGGGTCGCCCTTGGGGTTGTCCAGGTCGAGCTGACCCAGTGACAGGCCACCCAGGCTCATGACTTGGGTTTCGATACGACTGCGAATGAATTCCATACCGCTTGGCTGTTCCTTGGTTGAGGCCCGAGGCCTCGCTCAGAGGTTCAGGCGTTTATCGATCAGGCCCTCGACCACGCTCGGGTCGGCCAGGGTCGAGGTATCGCCCAGGCTGTCGAGTTCGTTGCAGGCGATCTTGCGCAGGATACGCCGCATGATCTTGCCCGAGCGGGTTTTCGGCAAGGCCGGCGCCCACTGGATCAACTCCGGCTTGGCGAAACTGCCGATCTCGCGGCTGACCAGGCTCAACAGCTCCTTCTTCAACTCGTCGCTGGGCTCGACGCCATTCATCGGGGTGACAAAGGCATAGATGCCCTGGCCCTTGAGGTCATGGGGATAACCGACCACCGCGGCCTCGGCGATGCTGTCATGCAGGACCAGGGCGCTCTCGACCTCGGCGGTACCGATGCGATGCCCGGAGACGTTGATCACGTCGTCGATGCGTCCGGTGATCCAGTAATCGCCGTCTTCATCGCGCCGCGCGCCGTCGCCGGTGAAGTAGTAGCCCGGGTAGGGTTTGAAATAGGTCTCGACCATGCGCTGCGGGTCGCCGTAGACACTGCGGATCTGCGCCGGCCAACTGGCCTTGATCGCCAGGATGCCGCTGCCGGCGCCGCTGATTTCCTTGCCGTGCTCGTCCAGCAGCACCGGCTGCACACCGAACATCGGGCGGGTGGCGCAGCCCGGCTTGATGTGGCTGGCGCTGACCAGCGGGCTGAGCATGATGCCGCCGGTTTCGGTCTGCCACCAGGTATCGACAATCGGGCAGCGCTGCTCGCCGACGCTATTGAAATACCACTCCCAGGCTTCCGGGTTGATCGGCTCGCCGACGCTGCCCAGCAGGCGCAGGCTGCTGCGCGAGGTGTGCTGCAGCGGCTCGGGGCCTTCGCGCATCAGCGCGCGCAGGGCGGTGGGGGCGGTGTAGAAGATGTTCACCCGGTGCTTGTCGATGACTTCCCAGAAGCGCGAACTGCTTGGGTAGCTGGGCACGCCCTCGAAGATCAGGGTGGTCGCGCCATTGGCCAGCGGGCCGTAGACGATGTAACTGTGGCCGGTAACCCAGCCGACATCGGCGGTGCACCAGAAGACTTCGCCTTCGCGGTAGTCCAGTACGTATTTGAAGGTCATCGCCGCTTGCAGCAAGTAGCCGCCGGTGGTGTGCAGCACGCCTTTGGGTTTGCCGGTGCTGCCGGAGGTGTAGAGGATGAACAGCGGGTCTTCGGCGTCCATCGGTTGCGGCGGGCAGTCGTCTTCGACGCCGCGCAGGGCCTGGTGATACCAGAGGTCGCGGCCTTCGACCCAGTTCACCGGGTTCTGGGTGCGCTCGACCACCACCACCGTGCTGACGTTCGGGCAGCTTTGCAGGGCCTTGTCGACGTTGTTTTTCAAGGGCACGAACTTGCCGCCGCGTACCCCTTCGTCAGCGGTGATCACAGTGCGGCAGTCGGCATCGAGAATGCGGTCGCGCAGCGCGTCCGGAGAGAATCCGCCAAAGACCACCGAGTGCACTGCGCCGATACGGGTGCAGGCGAGCATGGCGTAGGCCGCCTCGGGAATCATCGGCATGTAGATGCAGACCCGGTCGCCTTTTTTCACGCCGCGGCTTTTCAGGACGTTGGCCAGGCGGCAGACGTAGTGATGGAGTTTTTTGTAGGTGATTTGCAGCGACTCGGCGGGGTCGTCGCCTTCCCAGATGATCGCCACCTGATCGCCGCGTTTTTCCAGGTGGCGGTCGATGCAGTTGTAGCTGACGTTCAACTGGCCGCCGGCGAACCAGCTGGCGGCGCCGGTTTTCAGGTCATAGCGCTGCACGGTTTGCCAGGGGGCGCTCCAGTCGAGAAAGCGGGTGGCCTGTTCGGCCCAGAAGGTGCTGGGGTGCTCGATGGATTCGCGGTACAGCCGCTGGTAGTCGTCCTGACTCAATTGCGCAGCCCGGCGGACGGCATCGGCTTGGGGGAACATGCTGATATCGAACATGACGGTTCCTTATTCTTGTTTTAGCGACAAGCGATAAAGATGCGCCTTGATCGGAAGGGGTTCAAGGGGAGGGCGGTCTTGGGTGACCGATCGTGAATCGGCCCGCTGCTGCGCAATGGAAGGGTTTGCGTAGCAGCGGGCCGGTTCGCGAGGGGATGTTCCAGCGGGCTATCAGCCGCGGTGGCGACCGCGGAAGTAGTTGATCAGGCCCTGGGTCGAAGCATCCTCGGCCGGGGTTTCTTCGCTGCCGACCAGGCGGTTGTAGACGCCCTTGCCCAGCTCTTTGCCCAGCTCCACGCCCCATTGGTCGAAGGCGTTGATGCCCCAGATCACGCTCTGCACGAAAACCTTGTGTTCGTACATCGCCACCAGCGCGCCCAGGCGGCGCGGGCTGATGCGCTCGACCACCAGGGTGTTGCTCGGGCGGTTGCCCGGGATCACCTTGTGCGGTGCCAGCTTCTGGACTTCGGCCTCGCTCATGCCTTTTTCACGCAACTCGGCTTCGGCCTCGGCGCGGGTCTTGCCGAGCATCAGCGCCTGGCTTTGCGACAGGCAGTTGGCGTACAGCCACTGGTGATGGTCGGCGACCGGGTTGAAGCTGACGATAGGCACGATGAAGTCGGCCGGGATCAACTGGGTGCCCTGGTGCAACAGCTGGTGGTACGCGTGCTGACCGTTGCAGCCCACGCCACCCCAGATCACCGGGCCGGTGTCGGTGGAAACCGGCGTGCCGTCCTGGCGCACGCTCTTGCCGTTGGATTCCATGTCCAGCTGCTGCAAGTGCTTGGTGATGTTGCGCAGATAGTGGTCGTACGGCAGGATCGCGTGGCTTTGCGCGCCCCAGAAATTGCCGTACCACACGCCCAGCAGGGCCAGGAGGACCGGCATGTTCTGCTCGAACGGCGCGGTCTGGAAATGCTGGTCCATGGTGTAGGCGCCGGACAGCAGTTCCTTGAAGTTGGACATGCCGATGGCCAGGGCGATCGGCAGGCCGATGGCCGACCACAGCGAGTAACGCCCGCCGACCCAGTCCCACATCGGGAAGATGTTCTCTTCGCGGATGCCGAAGGCCACGGCGGCGGCGTTGTTGCTCGACACCGCGATGAAGTGGCGATACAGCTCGGCCTCGGAACCGCCCTGAGCCAGGTACCAGGCGCGTGCGGCCTGGGCGTTCTTCAGGGTTTCCAGGGTGTTGAAGGATTTCGACGAGACGATGAACAGCGTGGTTTCGGCGCGGATCTTCGACGACAGTTCGTGGAATTCGCTGCCGTCGATATTGGCCAGGTAATGGCAACGCACGCCTTTCTGGGCGTAGGACAACAGGGCTTCGGACACCAGCTCGGGGCCGAGGAACGAACCGCCGATGCCGATGTTGACCACGTCGGTGATCGGCTTCTCGGTGTAGCCGCGCCACAGGCCGTCATGGATGCGCCCGACCAGTTCGGTGATCTGGTTCAGCACCTTGTGCACTTCCGGCATCACGTTGACGCCGTTGACCGACAGCTTGTCGCCCACTGGACGGCGCAGGGCGGTGTGCAGGGCCGGACGGCCTTCGGAAGAGTTGACCAGCTCACCGGCGAACAGCGCCTTGATCGCATCCTGCAGACCGGCTTCGTTGGCCAGGCCCACCAGCAGATTGCGGGTTTCGGGGGTGATCAGGTTCTTCGAGTAATCGAGAAAAAGCCCACAGCCGCTGAGGCTGAATTGATGAAAGCGCTGCGGGTCGGCATTGAAGGCCTCGCGCATGCTGAAATCCTGCATGGCTTGGCGGTGGTCATTCAACGCTTGCCAGGCGGGCAGAGCGGTAACGTCGTGAGGAGTGCGGTAGTACGCCATCGCTGCGGTTTTCCTTTTACTTGAACTGCCTGTTGGACACTGAAAAGCCCGGAACGTCCTGCTTGAAGAATAACGTTCGGTCAAACCTGCGCTGACACGATTAAGCACGCAGGGCGATTACAGTAACTCTCGCGTGCTGATCTGTCTTGGCTTTGTCTGACCTGCGGCCGGTACTTTTTTATACCGGCGCCTCAGAGCCGCGCAACGAGCAGGATTTCAGGGGTGAGAATGACTGGGGCTCAGGCGACCTGAACCGGAATGGCATGGCTGGTGTGGCTCAGCTCGTTGCCCGGCGCCATATAGAGCATGCGCGGCTTGAAGTTGAGCAGTTCGGCTTCGCTGTAGTGAGCGTAAGCGCAGATGATCACCCGGTCGCCAACCTTGGCCTTGTGCGCGGCGGCGCCGTTGACCGAGATCATGCGCGAGCCTTCCTCGCCACGAATGGCGTAGGTGGTGAAGCGTTCGCCATTGTCGACGTTGTAGATCTGGATCTGTTCGTACTCACGGATACCGGACAAGTCCAGCCATTCGCCGTCGATGGCGCAGGAGCCTTCGTAGTCGAGCACAGCGTGGGTGACTTCGGCGCGATGCAGCTTGGCCTTGAGCATGATGGCGTGCATGAGTGGTTCTCTCGGTCGGATCCTCGAACAGGGCCCGCAGCATCGCTGCAGGCCCCGGGCGGCGGCAGTTTGCCCGAAGGTCGGGCTTCGGGCAATCGGCCTTTGGGACCTAGGCGTCGAGGTCCAGATGCAGGTTGTCGATCAGGCGGGTAGCGCCCAGATAGGCCGCCGCCAGAATCACCAGGTCGCGGTCTTGCGCGGTGGCCGGGCGCAGGGTCCGGGCGTGGCGGATTTCCAGGTAATCCGGGCGGAAGCCGGCGGCTTCGAGCACCTGTTTTTGCTCGTCCAGCAGCTTTGGATAGTCCCGCTGACCCTGGCTGATGGCCTGGGCGATCTGGGTCAGGCCACGATAGATCGCCGGGGCGATGGCACGTTGTTCTTCGCTCAGGTAGCCGTTGCGCGACGACAGCGCGAGGCCGTCGGCGGCGCGCACGGTGGGCTCGCCGATGATCTGGATCGGCATGTTCAGGTCATGCACCAGGGCACGGATTACCGCCAGTTGCTGGAAGTCCTTCTGGCCGAAGACCGCAAGGTCCGGCTGCACCATGTTGAACAGCTTGCTGACCACCGTGGCCACCCCTTCGAAATGCCCGGGACGGCTGGCGCCGCACAGGCCTTCGGAGAGTTGCGGCACGCTGACCCGGGTCTGGCCGTCCATGCCGTCGGGGTACATCTCTTCGACGCTAGGGGCGAACAGCAGATGGCAACCGGCTTGCAAGAGCTTTTCCTGGTCGGCGGCCAGGGTTCGCGGGTACTTGTCGAGGTCTTCGCCAGCGCCGAATTGCAGCGGGTTGACGAAGATGCTCGCCACCACGAAATCCACTCGCTGGGCCGCCTTGGTCACCAGGGCGGCATGACCGCTGTGCAGGTTGCCCATGGTCGGCACGAAGCCGATGCGCTTGCCCTCGCTGCGGGCACGGGCCACGGCGGCACGCAGTTCACGTACGGTTTTTACAGTATTCATGCAGAAAACCCGTGTTCGGCGCCTGGGAAGGTCACGGCCTTGACCTCACTGACATAGGCGCTCAGGGCGGCCTGGATGCTTTCCTGGCCGGCCATGAAGTTCTTCACGAACTTCGGTGCGCGACCGCTCAGGGACAGGCCCAGCATGTCGTGCAGAACCAGCACCTGACCGTCGGTGGCGCTGCCGGCACCGATGCCGATTACCGGAATATTCACCGCCTGGGTGATTTCCGCCGCCAGTTCGCTCGGCACGCATTCGAGCAGCAGCATCGCCGCGCCGGCCGCTTCCAGGGCGATGGCGTCGGCACGCATCTGCCGGGCCTGGTTTTCGTTACGTCCCTGAACCTTGTAGCCGCCGAGGATGTTCACCGATTGCGGGGTCAGGCCCATGTGGGCGCAGACCGGGATACCGCGCTCGGCCAGCAGGCGGATGGATTCGGCCAGCCACAACGCGCCTTCGACCTTGATCATGTGCGCACCGGCCTGCATCAACTGGGCGCTGTTGTTCAGGGCCTGTTCGGTGGTGGCGTAGGCCATGAACGGCAGGTCGGCGAGGATCAGGGCGCCACTGTTGCCGCGTTTGACTGCGGCGACGTGGTAGGCCATCTCGGCGGTAGTGACTGGCAGTGTGCTGTCGTGCCCTTGCAAGACCATGCCGAGGGAGTCGCCCACCAGCAGTACTTCAACGCCGGCCTGGCAACAGGTGTGGGCGAAGGTCGCGTCATAGCAGGTCAGCATGGTGATTTTCTCACCTTTCTGCTTGAGGCCTTGCAGGGTGGTCAGGGTGATGTCTGGCATGAAAAAGGGTCCTCATTCAGGCGCTCTGGAAACTGCTGCGAGTAACGCGCGTGATTCTTATCTATACAGGCGCACGGTCTGTTGTCGTGCTTATAAGGCCTGGATTGCGCCCTGTAACGCCGTGTTGGCGGCAACGGGACGCCTATAGTCGTGAGGAGAACTCGGGAAGTCAATTGCATGTGTTACCGCATTGTTACGGCGTGAGTGTTACCGCCGTAACTGATGCGTTTCAGCAGTCAGGCCAGACGTTCCAGGCCGACAAATGGGCAGGCGGCGAGCAGATCGTGCAGGTGGCGACCGTCGGCCAGTTGCAGGTCGGCGGGGGCCAGTTCGGCCAGGGGATAGAGGACAAAGGCCCGGGCCTGCATGTGGTAATGCGGGACCTTGAGCCGCGGTTCGTCGATCAGGCGATCGCCGAACAGCAGGATGTCCAGGTCCAGGGTGCGCGGCCCCCAGCGCTCGAGGCGCTCGCGGCCCTGGCCGTTTTCGATGGCTTGCAGCGCGTCCAGCAGTTCGAGAGGCGCGAGGCTGCTGTCCAGGGCGGCCACGGCGTTGGTGTAGCGCGGTTGGCCGGGCAGCAGGGAGTCGCTTTGATAGAAGGCCGAGACGCCTGCCAGTTGGCTGTGTGGCAACTGCGCCAGCGCGTCGATCGCACTGCGCAATTGCTCTGCCGGGGCAGCCAGGTTGCTGCCCATGCCGATGTAGATGCGTTCCATCGGGTTATTCGCCGGAAGCGCTCGGTGCGCCGGCGGTGGCGCGCTTGCGTTTGGCGCCACTGCTGCGACGACGCTTGCGTGGACCTGTGCCGGCTTCGTCCTTGCCGCTCAAGTCGCGAATCATGTCGCGGCGACCGGCATCGTTGGCGTCCTGATAGTCGGTCCACCATTCGCCCAGGCCATCGGTCTGCTCGCCAGCGCTTTCGCGCAGCAGCAGGAAATCATAACCGGCGCGGAACCGCGGGTTGTCCAGCAACTGGTCGGCGCGCTTGCCGCTGCGACGTGGCAGGCGTTCCTGCATGTCCCAGATTTCGCGGATCGGCATGGTGAAGCGTTTTGGAATGGCGATGCGCTGGCACTGTTCGCTGATCAATTCGTGAGCAGCTTCCTGCATCGCCGGAATCGGCGGCATGCCGCGTTCCTGGAGGCGCAGCACGCGAGCCGGCAGGGCAGGCCACAGCAGCGCGGCGAACAGGAAAGCCGGGGTGACCGGCTTGTTCTGCTTGATGCGCAGGTCGGTATTGATCAGGGCTTCGCTGATCAGGGTATGGGTGTAGGTCGGGTTGTACTCCAGTGCCTCGGCGCTGGCCGGGAACAGCGGATCGAACAGCTGCAGGTCGACCAGCATCTCGAAGGTGTCGGCGGCATGGCCGGACAGGAACAGCTTGAGCACTTCCTCGAACAGGCGTGCCGAAGGGATTTCCCGCAGCATGGGCGCCAGGTCGCGGATCGGCGTGGCGGTGTGTTTCTCGATGCCGAAATCCAGCTTGGCGGCGAAGCGCACGGCCCGCAGCATGCGTACCGGATCTTCCTGGTAGCGCTGGCGCGGATCGCCGATCAGGCGGACCAGGTGATTGCGGATGTCGTGTACGCCGTTGGCGTAGTCGAGGATGCGCTCGCTGACCGGATCGTAATACAGAGCATTGATGGTGAAGTCGCGGCGCTGGGCGTCCTCTTCGAGGGTGCCGTACACGTTGTCGCGCAGGATACGCCCGCTTTCGTTGCGCGAGGACTGGTTGCTGTCTTCCTCTTCATCGTTTTGCGGGTGATTGGCGCGGAAGGTCGCGACCTCGATGATTTCGCGGCCGAAGTGGATATGCACCAGCTTGAACCGACGGCCGATGATCCGGGCGTTGCGGAATTCGGCCCGCACCTGTTCCGGCGTGGCGCTGGTGGCGACGTCGAAATCCTTGGGGGTGATATTGAGCAGCATGTCGCGCACGCAGCCGCCGACCAGGTAGGCCTGGTAGCCGGCGTTCTGCAGGCGTTCGACGATGTTCACCGCATAACGGCTGAACTGGGCGCGTTGCAGCGAATGTTGGCTGCTGTTGAGCACTTCAGGCGTGCTGCGTTTGTGTTGCGTACGACGCAAGGGAGAACGGAATGACTGGAACAACTTCTTCAGCATGGGATGCACTGTTTGAAGGAATGTTCGGCCATAACGAAGAATGACCGCATGATGGAGTCGGGGGATGGTGTAGGAAGCTGCGGCGAGTCGTGCGCGGCGCTTTGGACCGCGGGTTGGCGGGGCTTTGCGTGAGTAAAACCGTAATCGCGGAAACCACAAGGGGAGCCGAAGCTCCCCCAGAAGTGTTTGCGTGCTCTATTTTTATTATTGGTTTCGGGCTTCTTGTTTTTATTTAACGCCCTTGTCACCTGGTTAACCCAGAGTGACCCTCCCAATCGGGAGCCAAGAGCAAACGGATTGCTTTGGTCGCTGTGTTGCAATGATCAGTGATCCAACCAGTTCAGGCTCTGCCTTAGGGCAGTTTTTGTTGTTCTCGGCCTGGTTGTGGGGCAAGCCCCAATGACAACGCCTCTCCAAAAGAATCAGTTAGCTGCGCCTCCGCCGTGTTGTTTTTATTGTGCGTGAGTCGATTCGTCTTATTTTTATTGTCTTATGCATTGCTTGTTATTGTTCTTGTACCAAACATATAGCAGGTGCCGTGCCAACTTTTGCGAGGCCCAGTAAAACAAGGGGTTAGGCGCGGTTATGAGGTTTCTCCAGGCGAAAAAAAGCCGGGGCTTCGTTACCGTAAGCCCCGGCTTTTGTTACGTGAAATGACTGAGGTAACAGTTTTTTCACAAGATCGCGTGTTACCCGCAACCCGTTACCGCCGGACTTCAGCTTTCGCTGGCGACCCCGGTCTTGCGCCGTGGGATGCCCAGGCGCTGGCGACGTTCCCACAGGCATTTGCGGCTGACGCCCAGTTTGCGGGCCAGTTCGGTCTCGGTCATGTGGTCCTGGTGCTCGAGAACGAAATGCTGGAAGTAGTCTTCCAGCGACAGGTCTTCGGTCGGCTCATGGCTGCTGTTGTTGGCGTTGGCGGCCTGGGGCGCCAGGCCGATGAATTCGTCGTCTTCCAGGTCGCTCAGTTCGATATCGATACCCAGCAGCTCCGCAGAGATTTCCGGGCTTTCGCACAGGATGACCGAGCGCTCGACGGCGTTTTCCAGTTCGCGAACGTTACCTGGCCAAGAGTAGTGGCGAATGGCTTGCTCGGCGTCCGGGGCGAACTTCAGGTCCGTGCGGCCCACGCGCGCGCTCTGGCGGGCGAGGAAGGCATTGGCGATTTCGTTGACGTCGGCGCCGCGTTCGCGCAGGGCTGGCAGTTTCAGGGCGATCACGTGCAGGCGGTAATACAGGTCTTCACGGAACTGGCCGATCTTGGCCAGGCTCTTGAGGTCGCGGTGGGTCGCGGCGATCAGGCGCACATCGACCTTCTGCGACTGCACCGAGCCGACCCGGCGGATCTCGCCTTCCTGCAGCACGCGCAACAGGCGGGCCTGGGCTTCGAGTGGCAATTCGCCGATTTCGTCGAGGAACAAGGTGCCGCCGTCCGCCGCTTCCACCAGGCCGGCGCGCCCGGCGCTGGCACCGGTGAAGGCGCCTTTTTCGTGACCGAACAGCTCGGACTCGATCAGGGTTTCCGGAATGGCCGCGCAGTTCACCGAAATCATCGGCGCCTTGGCGCGCTTGGACAGGTTGTGCAGGGCGCGGGCCACCAGTTCCTTGCCGGTCCCGGATTCACCCTGGATCAGTACATTGGAGTCTGTCGGGGCGACCTTGCGGATCTTGCTGTACAGGTCCTGCATCGGTGGGCAGGAGCCGATGATGCCGATTTCGCCGTTGCTGGCGTTGGCACCGGCCTTGTCCGCGCCGTTGCCCGACTTGGCGGCCGGACGCTCGTTGGGGCTGCTCTGCGCGGTCTGGCGGTCGCGCAGGATGCGCGCCACGGCCTGGAGCATTTCGTCGTGATCGAAAGGCTTGGCGATGTAGTCCACCGCGCCCATCTTCATCGAATCGACCGCCGAGCGCAGGCTGGCGTAGCTGGTCATGATCAGCACCGGGGTGCCCTGGCCGAGCTTGATCAGTTCGGTGCCGGGGGCGCCTGGCAGGCGCAGGTCGCTGACGATCAGGTCGAACGTGGGAATGCTGAAACGCTCTTGTGCTTCCTGCACGGAACCGGCTTCGCTGACCTGGTACTGGTTGCGTTCCAGCAGGCGGCGCAAGGCGGAGCGGATAATTGTTTCGTCTTCGACGATCAAAATGTGCGGCATTGATTCGATTCTCTCGACGGTCTCAGTTCGCTTCGACATGACGCGGTAAGGTCACCCGGATACGGGTGCCGCGTTGGCTTTCGGTGTCAGCCGGGCTGTCGATGGTGATTTGTCCATAATGCTCTTCAACGATGGAATAGACCAGTGCAAGGCCCAGTCCGGTGCCCTCGCCAGGATCCTTGGTGGTGAAGAAGGGTTCGAACAGTCGATCCATGATGCTCGACGGGATACCGCTGCCTTCGTCTTCGACGATCAGGTCGATCGTGTGTTCGCCGGCCTCGCTCTTGACCCGTACCGCGCTGCCCGCCGGTGAGGCGTCGCGGGCATTGGATAGCAGGTTGATCAGTACCTGGGCGAGCCGCTGCGGGTCGCCGTCGACCCAGTGGTCCGGATCGCACAGGTTAAAGAACTGCACCTCGAAATTGCGTCGGTTCAGCGCCAGCAGACCAATGGCATCCTGCGCCACCTCGGCCAGGCACACGGCTTCGTCGTTGTGCTGATGGCTGCCGGCGTGGGCGAAGCTCATCAGCGACTGGACGATGCGTGACACGCGTTTGGTCTGTTCGAGGATCTGGCCGCTGATTTCGGTGAGTTCGCCGTCTTCTTCGCGCTCTTCGCGCAGGTTCTGTGCCAGGCAGGCGATGCCGGTGATCGGGTTGCCGATTTCGTGGGCCACGCCGGCGGCCAGGCGGCCGATGCTGGCCAGCCGCTCGGAATGCACCAGCTTGTCTTCGAGCATCTGGGTTTCGGTCAGGTCTTCCACCAGCAGCACCAGGCCGCTGTTGCCCGGGGCCAGGGGTTCGTCGATGGCGGCCTTGTGCAGGTTCAGCCAGCGGGTCTGGCCGTCGAGGGCCAGGTGCTGTTTATGCAAGTGTTCATCGGGGACGTTGATGAAGCCTTGCAGCAACTCCCTCCAGGGATCGGCGATGGTGCTCAGGCGCGAACCGACCACATGCTGTGCCGGAATGCTGGTCAGCTCTTCCATGGCCTTGTTCCACATGAGGATTTCCTGGTCCTTGGCCAGGGAGCAGACGCCCATCGGCAGTTCCTGCAAGGTCTGGCGGTGATAACGGCGCAAGGCATCGAGTTCGGCGGCCAGACCGGTCAGGCGCGAGTGGTAGTCCTCGAGCCGACTTTCGATGAAATGGATGTCTTCGGTCACGTAGTTTTCGCCGCCGGCCTTGTAGGGCAGGAAGGTTTCCACCATGTCCTGGGCCACGCTGGGGCCCATCAGGCCAGACAGGTTGGCTTCGATGCGGTCGCGCAAACGGCGCAGGGCATAGGGGCGGCGCTCGTCGAAGGGCAGGTACAGGTCGCGCAGCGCCTGCTCGACTTCCTTCTGCGCGGCCTTGGCGCCCAGGGGCTTGGCCAGCTGGGTAGCGAACTCCTGGGGCGAGGCGGCATGCAGTTCGCGACGTTGCGGCCGACGCACGTTATCCACCGCGCAGGCTTCGGCGGCGCTGGCTTCTTCGGAACTGGCGTTGGTGAACAGCGAAATCAGGGTGAACATCAGAACGTTGGCAGCCAGCGAGGCGATGGCCGCCATGTGCCAGCTGGTGTCGTCCAGCACATAGATCATGTTCAGCAGCGGTATATAGAAGCCCTGCAGGTTACCGATCAGCGGCAGCAGCATGGTCACCAGCCACACCAGTGTCCCGGCCATCAGCCCGGCGATGAAACCGCGTCGGTTGGCGGTCGGCCAGTACAGCACCGAGAGCACGCCGGGGAGGAACTGCAGGGTCGCGACAAAGGCCACAATGCCGAGGTTGGCCAGGTCCTGCTCGGCCCCCAGCAGCAGGTAAAAGGCATAGCCGGCCATGATGATGGCCACGATCAGCGCGCGGCGGGTCCATTTCAGCCAGCGGTAGATGTTGCCTTCGGCTGGTGGCTGATACAGCGGCAGCACCAGATGGTTGAGGGCCATCCCCGACAGCGCCAGGGTGGTGACGATGATCAGGCCGCTGGCGGCGGAAAGCCCACCAATGTAGGCCATCAAGGCCAATGCCGGTTTGTTGGCGGCGATACCAATGCCGAGGGTGAAGTACTCGGGGTTGGTGGTGGCGCCCAGTTTCAGGCCGGCCCAGAGGATCAGCGGCACCGCCAGGCTCATCAGCAACAGGAACAGCGGCAAGCCCCAGCTGGCACTGACCAGCGAGCGCGGGTTGAGGTTCTCGGTGAAGGTCATGTGGTACATGTGCGGCATCACGATCGCCGAGGCGAAGAACACCAGCAGCAGGGTGCGCCACGGTCCTTCCTGCAGCGGTGTATGCAGGGCGGCGAGGGCGGTCTGGTTCTGCAACAGCCAGAGTTCCAGCTGTTGTGGCCCATCGAACACGCCGTACAGGGCATAGAGGCCGACACCGCCGATGGCGATCAGCTTGATCACCGATTCGAAGGCGATGGCGAACACCAGGCCTTCGTGTTTTTCCCGGGTGGCAATGTGCCGGGAGCCGAAGAAGATGGTGAACAGAGTGATCAGCGCACAGAAGCTCAGGGCGACCCGGTGTTGCACCGGTTCGCGGGTGAGGATGCCGATGGAGTCCGCGACCGCCTGGATCTGCAAGGCCAGCAGGGGCAATACGCCGACCAGCATGATCACCGTGGTCAGCGCACCGGCCCAGGTGCTGCGAAAACGGAAGGCGAACAGATCGGCCAGCGACGACAGTTGATAGGTGCGGGTGATTTTCAGGATCGGGTAAAGCAGCACCGGCGCCAGCAGGAAGGCGCCGGAAACCCCGAGATAGCTGGAAAGAAAACCGTAGCCGTACTGATAGGCCAGGCCAACCGTGCCGTAAAAGGCCCAGGCGCTGGCGTAGACCCCCAGAGACAGGGTGTAGGTCAGCGGGTGGCGGATGATCGAGCGCGGGATCATGCCGCGTTCGCTGATCCAGGCCACCCCGAACAGCACCAGCAGGTACGCGGCGCTGATCAGGATCATCTGGGTCAGGCTAAAGCTCATCGGCATCTTTTTGGCTCTGCAGGATGAAGGTCACGACGATCAGGATCAGCCAGAGCAGATAGGCGCCAGTAGCATCGATCCACCAATCCATGATGGCGGGGGAGAACAGATAGATCCCCACTACCAGCAGCAGGACCAAGCGATAGATGTACATCTCGGCCTCTCTTTATTGTGTGCGTGCCCGAAAACGTGCGGCGATGGTAACGGATGGGCGCCAACCTGCAAGGGGCGTCAGCGTATTTGCGCTTCGGGCACACTCAGTGTGCGTGGGATCAGTAAAGCATCCCAGTGTTCGATGCCCCAGCTCAGCACTTCCCGAGGGCTGGCATGGACCATTTCGCTGTCGGTTTTCTGCCCCAGGGCGCGCAAGGCGCGCAGCAGCAGTGGTGTGGCCTGGTCCTCGGCCAGCGGCGGGGAGCGGTAGGATTTGCCCAGTTTATGCCCGTCCGGCTGGGTGATCAGCGGCACATGCAGGTAACGCGGCTGCGGCAGGCCGAGCAGTTCCTGCAGGTACAGCTGGCGGGGGGTGGAGTCCAGCAGGTCGGCGCCGCGCACGATATCGGTCACCCCTTGCCAGGCGTCGTCGAGCACCACCGCCAGTTGATAGGCGTAGAGGCCGTCGCGGCGGCGGATCACGAAGTCGCCGACATCCCGCCCCAGGTGCTGGCGGAATTCGCCCTGGACCCGGTCGGTGAAGCGATATTCCAGCTCCGGCACGCGCAAACGGATGGCGGCATCTTCCTGGCTGTGTCCGGCATTGCGGCACAGGCCCGGATAAATGCCGTGGTAGGGCTCCAGTTGCTTGCGCGAGCAGGTGCAGGCGTAAGCCAGGCCCTGGTTGAACAGGCGGTCGAGGACTTCGGCGTAGGCCGCGTGCCGCTCGCTCTGGCGGACCATTTCGCCGTCCCACTCGAAGCCGTAGCTTTCCAGGGCCTTGAGAATGGCTGCCTGGGCGCCGGGCTCTTCCCGAGGCGGATCGAGGTCTTCCATGCGCAACAGCCAGCGGCCGCCAGCGGCGCGGGCATCGAGGTAGGAGGCCAGGGCGGCGACCAGCGAGCCGAAATGCAGGTGCCCGCTGGGGGTTGGGGCAAAGCGCCCGATGTAGGAAGAGGCGTGAGAGGCGGTCATGGAGAGGATGTTACTTCGTTCGGTCCCAAGGTGACGATGGCATCTGGAGGATCGCCATCGCGAGCAAGCTCGTTCCTACAGGGGGGAGGCGGCAGAAACAAAAACGGAGCGTTCGCACGCTCCGTTTTTCATTCAAGCTGGCGATTACTTGCCGACTTGTTTTTCCTTGATTTCCGCCAGGGTCTTGCAGTCGACACACATGTCGGCGGTAGGGCGGGCTTCCAGGCGGCGAATACCGATCTCGACGCCGCAGGATTCGCACCAGCCGTATTCTTCGTCTTCGATCAGTTGCAGCGTCTTGTCGATCTTCTTGATCAGCTTGCGCTCACGGTCGCGGGCGCGCAGTTCCAGGCTGAATTCTTCTTCCTGGCTGGCACGGTCGGCCGGATCTGGGAAGTTGGCTGCTTCGTCTTTCATGTGATCAACAGTGCGGTCGACTTCCTGCATCAAGTCCTGTTTCCACTTGTTCAGGATCTTGGTGAAGTGCTCGCGCATGGGCTTGCCCATGTACTCTTCGCCCGCGGTTTCAACATAGGGCTCGAAGCCGCTGATCGATTGATTCTGTTGCTTTGCTTGGGTGGGCATGAAATGGACCGCCTCTACTCATGTAATCCATTGCGCAGGATTGCTCCATCACCGACACATGCCGGCCCTGCGACTGCAAGCGGGCGAACTTACCAGATCAAATCGGACGGCGCTACTCCCGGTTGTCGAGCCCGCGTCCCACGGCGCTTGCAAAGGTCGATGCCGTCTGGCCTGGTCAGTTCGGGGGCCTGGTCAATTAATGATTTTAGCCAAGCCTGGGCCTAGTGTCCGTCTTCTTTACAGGGGGGATGGCAGGTGCTTGAAGGCTTTGGGCTCTCCCTTGTCCCCGGGGTTGGGTAGAATCTTTTTTTTGCTCACTTCAATGAAGGAAGGCTAATGGCTCAGCCCTACAGTGCGCGCAGCCGCGCTATCGAACCTTTCCACGTGATGGCCCTGCTGGCCCGTGCCAATGAGCTGCAAGCGGCCGGGCACGATGTGATTCACCTGGAAATCGGTGAACCGGACTTCACCACGGCTGAGCCGATCATCAAGGCCGGGCAGGCCGCGCTGGAGGCGGGCAAGACTCGCTACACCGCCGCCCGCGGGATTCCCGAGTTGCGCACGGCCATCTCCGGTTTCTATCGGCAACGCTACGGGCTGGACATCGACCCCGAGCGCATCATGATCACGCCCGGTGGTTCCGGTGCGCTGCTGCTGGCCAGCAGCCTGCTGGTCGACCCAGGCAAGCACTGGCTGTTGGCGGACCCGGGCTACCCCTGCAACCGGCACTTCCTGCGCCTGGTGGAAGGTGCGGCGCAGTTGGTGCCGGTCGGACCGGACGTGCGTTATCAGCTGACGCCGGATCTGCTGGAGCGTTACTGGGATCAGGACAGCGTCGGCGCCCTGGTGGCATCGCCAGCCAACCCGACCGGCACCTTGCTCACCCGTGACGAGCTGGCGGGGCTGTCGGCCGCGGTGAAGGCGCGTAATGGCCATCTGGTGGTGGACGAGATCTACCACGGCCTGACCTACGGCTGCGATGCCGCCAGCGTGCTGGAAGTCGATGACGGCGCCTTTGTCCTGAATAGCTTTTCCAAATATTTCGGCATGACCGGCTGGCGCCTGGGTTGGCTGGTGGCGCCGCAGGCGGCGGTCGGCGAGTTGGAGAAACTGGCGCAGAACCTCTATATCAGTGCCCCGAGTATGGCCCAGTACGCCGCTCTGGCCTGCTTCGAGCCAGGCACCATCAGTATCCTGGAAGAGCGCCGCAACGAGTTTCAGCGGCGTCGCGACTTCCTCCTGCCAGCCTTGCGCGAGCTGGGTTTTGGCATCGCCGTGGAGCCGGAAGGGGCGTTCTACCTGTATGCCGATATCAGCGCCTTCGGCGGCGATGCCTTTGCCTTCTGCCGGCACTTTCTTGAAACCGAACACATTGCCTTTACCCCGGGGCTGGATTTCGGTCGCCATCAGGCCGGGCACCACGTCCGGTTCGCTTACACCCAGAGCCTGCCGCGCCTGCAGGAAGCGGTGGAGCGGATTGCCCGTGGCCTGCGGAGCTGGCAAGGCTGATGCGTTTTCATCCTCCCCTCGAAGAAGGTCGCCTGGTGCGTCGTTACAAGCGCTTTCTCGCCGATATCGAGACCATTGGCGGCGAGTTGCTGACCATTCACTGCCCCAACACCGGTTCCATGTTCAATTGCATGGTCGAGGGCGGGCAGGTCTGGTTCAGCCGTTCCAATGACCCCAAGCGCAAATTGCCCGGGACCTGGGAAATCAGCGAGACGCCCCAGGGCCGGCTGGCTTGCGTCAACACGGCGCGGGCCAACACGCTGGTGGAAGAAGCCTTGCGCGCCGGGGTGATCACTGAGTTGAACGGTTTTACCGCGCTCAAGCGGGAAGTGTCCTACGGCCAGGAAAACAGCCGTATCGACTTTCGCCTGGACTATTTGGACGTCCCGGCGTTTGTCGAGGTCAAAAGCGTCACCCTGGGCTTCGACGGCTCCGCGGTCGCGGCGTTTCCGGATGCGGTGACCCAGCGTGGCGCCAAGCATTTGCGGGAGTTGGCCTGCCTGGCGCGTGACGGTATCCGGGCGGTGCAGTTGTATTGCGTCAACCTGTCGGGTGTCGAGGCGGTGCGGCCGGCCGAAGAGATCGACCCCGGTTATGCCGCGGCGCTGCGTGAGGCGGTAGCGTCCGGGGTCGAGGTACTGGCCTATGGGGTACGCTTGACTGCCGAGGAAGTGTGTATCGACCGTCGTCTGGACGTATTGCTCAACGGCTAGATCTGAACCCAGATGCCCTGGCTGTCTTCCCGACAGGGGATGGCCGTCAGGGACTGCCCGGCACAAGGGCCGGCTACGCATTCGCCGTTTTCGATCAGAAACAGCGCGCCGTGGGTGGCGCACTGAATCAGGCTGGCGCTGGGATCGAGGAACTGATCGGGCTGCCACTCCAGGGCGACCCCGCGATGGGGGCAGCGGTTGGTGTAGACGTAGACCTTTCGATCGCGGCGCACCGCGAAAAGTGGCTGGCCTTCGAGGTTGAAACCTCGGCTGGAAGCCTCCGGCAGATCGCCGGGGGGGCAAAGAAACTTCATGTCTATCCTCGGTAACCGACGGCTCTGGGCTCAGGCTGTCACAGTTTTCCTGCGGGCGCTTGATGAAACATGTCTGTGCTTGACGGTCAAATGCAAACAATTATCAAATGGACGCTTCGCCTGTGGGGCGCTTGCTCATTTCGATGCCTGGGTTGCAGGGCATGTCACATGCACGGCGGCTTCCGTGGGCCCACTCTCTGAAGGAATACCTTTATGCGTTCGAGTGCCCGCGCAATCGCGCTCTGTGTCGGACTTCTGGCCAGCCATGCCGCTGTGGCGGCCGAGTTGCCACAACGCTGGGTGAGCGCCGGTGGCGCCTTGTCCGAATGGGTGAGCGCGCTGGGCGCCGAGTCGAAGCTGGTGGGCGTGGACACCACCAGCCAGCATCCTGAATCCCTGAAGAAGCTGCCGAGCATCGGTTATCAGCGCCAGCTGTCGGCGGAAGGCATTCTCAGCCTGCGTCCGCAGATTCTGCTGGGCACCGAAGAGATGGGGCCACCACCGGTGCTCTCGCAGGTGCGCAGCGCCGGGGTGCAGGTCGAGCTGTTCTCGGCCCAGGCCGACCTGCCGACCCTGCAGGGCAATCTGCAGCATCTGGGCAAGTTGCTGGGCAGCGAAGACAAGGCGACGCAACTGTTCGAGCAATATAAGCAGCAACTGGATCAGCAGCAGGCCTGGGTCAGCCAGGCCCGGAAAAAGCAGGCGCCGCCGGGTGTGCTGCTGTTGCTCGGGCATGCGGGTGGCAAACCTCTGATTGCCGGCAAGGACACCGCTGCCGACTGGCTGTTGCAGCAGGCGGGTGGACGCAATCTTGCCACCCACACGGGGTACAAACCCTTTTCCACGGAGTCGTTGGCCGAACTCAACCCCGAGGTGCTGGTGTTTGCCGATCGCAGCCTGAGCGGCGAGGCGGCCCGCGCCGCGCTGTTCAAGGAAAACCCGATCCTTGCCGCCAGCGGTGCGGCGAAGGCCGGCCGGGTCTTCGAGATTGATCCGACCTTGCTGGTGGGAGGCCTGGGGCCACGCTTGCCCCAGAACCTGAAAAGGCTGTCAGCCGATTTCTACCCAGCCGCGCCGGGCCAGGCCAGCACCGCCCAATGACCCCTTTGCTTAAACCCCGTGCGTTGTTCATTGGCCTGAGCCTGCTGTGCCTGTTGGCGATCTGGTTGTCCCTGGCGCTCGGGCCGGTCAGCCTGCCGCTGCTCGATACCCTGCGCGCCGCCCTGCGTTTGCTGGGCTTGCCCATTGAGGGGCAGGGGCTGGAGCAGGCCGAACTGATCCTCGGGCAGATTCGCTTGCCTCGCACCTTGCTGGGGTTGGCGGTAGGGGGCGTCCTGGCGCTGTCCGGCGTGGCGATGCAAGGGCTGTTTCGCAATCCCTTGGCCGACCCGGGGCTGGTAGGCGTCTCGAGTGGCGCGGCGCTGGGCGCGGCCTTTGCCATCGTCGGTGGCTCGCTGCTGGGCGGCGTGCCGGAAGCGATCGGTCCTTACCTGCTGTCGTTCTGCGCCTTTCTCGGTGGTCTGGTGGTGGCGTGGCTGGTCTACCGCCTGGGGCGGCGCAACGGCCAGACCCATGTGGCGACCATGCTGTTGGCCGGGATTGCGTTGACGGCGCTGGCCAGCTCGGCGGTGGGCCTGTTCACCTACCTGGCCGACGATGCGACCTTGCGTACCCTGACGTTCTGGAACCTGGGCAGTCTCAACGGCGCCAGTTATTCGAGATTGTGGCCACTGTTGCTGGTCAGCGCGGCTGTGGCACTGTGGCTGCCACGCCGGGCCAAGGCCTTGAATGCCTTGCTGCTGGGCGAGTCCGAGGCCGGTCACCTGGGGATCGATGTCGAACGGCTGAAGCGAGAACTGGTGTTCTGTACTGCGCTGGGGGTCGGTGCGGCTGTCGCCGCTGCCGGGCTGATCGGCTTTGTCGGGCTGGTGGTGCCCCATCTGGTGCGCCTGCTGGCGGGGCCTGACCACCGGACCTTGTTGCCAGCGTCGATACTGGCCGGCGCCAGCCTGCTGTTGCTGGCCGATCTGGTGGCGCGCCTGGCGCTGGCGCCTGCGGAGTTGCCCATCGGCATCGTGACCGCCTTTATCGGTGCGCCCTTCTTTTTGTTTCTGTTGTTGCGAGGGCGTGCCTGATGCTGCGAGCGGAAAATCTGGCGGTGCGCCGTGGCAGGAAAACCGTGCTGGAGGGGATCGACCTTGAACTCAAGCCCGGTGAAGTGCTGGGAGTGCTGGGCCCCAATGGCGCAGGTAAAAGCACCTTGCTGGCGGCCTTGTGTGGCGAGTTGAAACCCGATCACGGCCAGGTCTGGCTGGATCAGTGCGAACTCTGCAGATGGGACGGCGGGCAAAAGGCGCAAAGGCTGGCGGTACTGCCGCAAAGTTCGACACTCGAGTTCGCTTTCCGGGTCGAGGAGGTCGTCGGCCTGGGACGCCTGCCTTATCAAAGCGGCCGGGCACGGGATGACGAGATCGTCATGCAAGCCCTGCAAGCGGCGGATGCCGGGCATCTGCACGGTCGCAGCTATGTGGCCTTGTCGGGCGGCGAACGTCAGCGCGTGCACCTGGCCCGGGTGTTGGCGCAGCTATGGCCGGGCGCGGCCGGCCAGACCCTGTTGCTCGATGAGCCGACCTCGGCCCTCGACCCTTTGCATCAACATGTCACCTTGCAGGCCATCCGCGAGTTTGCCGATCGTGGGGTCGCGGTCCTGGTGATCCTGCATGATCTGAACCTCGCCGCGCGATATTGTGATCGCCTGTTGCTGCTCGAAGGCGGGCGGCCCCACTCGCTGGACAGTCCGGCGCAGGTGCTGCGGCCCGAACCGCTCAAGGCCGTGTTTGGGCTGGAGGTGTTGGTGCAGGCGCATCCCGAGCGCGGCCACCCTTTGATCATCGCCCGCTGAGGCGATTCGCGGAGACGCCAGATGCGTGTGCTATTGATCCTGAGTGTGTTGCTGCTGGGCGCCTGCCAGGGCGTGCCGGTCATGCCTGAACTTCCGGTCCAGGCTGATAGCGCGGCGATTCTGGACCTGCGCAGTGGAAAGGCCCTGACCCCGGAGGAGCTGGTCATTCGTCTGTCCCGGGCATCTCGGGTGATTGTCGGCGAACAGCATGACCACCCCGAACATCACGCCTTGCAGCTATGGCTGTTGCAGGCGATGGCGACCCAGCGCGCGCAAGGCAGCCTGCTATTGGAAATGCTCACGCCGGACCAGCAACCGCGGGTCGATTCACTCCGTCAACACCGGGCGACGCAGGGGCTGCCTGATGACCTGCCTGGCGCGCTGGCCTGGTCGCCGGGTTGGGACTGGGCGCTGTACGGACCTATCGTGCGTTATGCGTTATTCCAGCCTTATCCATTGCTGGCCGCCAATCTGGACAGCTCCGAAGTTCGCACTATCTATCGCCAGGCACCGGCCTTGAGTGGTGAACACTCGAGTGCCGCGTCGGTGCGTAACGAGTTGTTGCAGCAAGTCCGAGACTCCCATTGTGGGCTACTGCCCGAAAGCCAGATGCCGGCGATGCTGGCGGTGCAGCAGCAACGTGACCGACGCATGGCTGAGCGCTTGCTGGCGGCACCGACGCCGGCGCTGCTGTTTGCCGGGGCCTTTCATGCGCGCAAGGATGTCGGGGTGCCGGTTCACCTGCAGGACCTTGGCGCCTCGAACGGCGCCGTGGTGCTGATGCTGGCGCAGAAGGGCGCGCAGGTATCGCCGCAAAGCGCGGATTATGTGTGGTACAGCGCGCGGCTGCCGGAGAAGGATTACTGCGCCGAGATGCGCCAGTAGGCGGATGGCTTTTTTCAGGCCAAAAAAAGACCCGGCAAGAGCCGGGTCAAATAACCGTGATTAGCCTGATGAGGAGATAATCTGAGAGTCCGAACCACTGGTCTTCCAGGTTATCGACTGATCTCGCGACCAGTTGTGATAATCATAACGATTCTCATTACCAAGTCAACAAGGTTTTTCCTGTTTCTGCGAATTCCGCCAAACGCTCGTTTGGATTGCCCGTAAGTACGGGGCTTTAAAGGTTGGCGCTCAGGCTGTGCAAGCGGCTGACTTCCTTGTTCAACAGGTCGATTCGCCGCGCCATGCTTTCGATCAGGCTATGGGCGATACGTGGATTGCTCTGAGTCAGGCTGAGAAACTGGCTCTTGGGGATCAGCATCAGGGTGCATGGCTCGCTGGCAATCACGCTGGCGTTGCGTTTCTCCCCGGTGAAAATGGCCATCGCACCAAAGATCTCGTCCTTGGGCACGTCTCCGACCTTGTGTCCGTCGACAAAGGCTTCGGCGTGCCCTTCGATAATGACGAACACATGATCGGCGTCATCGCCCTGGCGGATCAGCACCTCGCCCTTGGCCACGCGTTGAAAACCGTTGCTGTTGCGCAACTCGGGTTGCTTGAGGCGGGCAACGGCATCGGACAGCAGGGCGGTTTGTCCGATCAGGTACTGCAGAAACAGTTCGGAACGCTGTTCGTCGGCATACAGATGCTGGAACACCGCGGAACGCTGATAGGGGATCAGGCTCAACGGCTGCTCGCTGCTGAGTTGCCAGCGCGGCAACTCGGCTCCTCGACGTAGCCCGAGCAGATCGCCTTCATGCAGATAAAACAGTGGGCGCTCATCGATACTGGCTTGTACCTGGCCGCTTTCGAGCAGGAACAGCTGGCTGTCGGCAAGGCTGCTGGAGAGGTCCTTGGAAGGGGCCACTTCCATTACGTCGCCGGACGGCAGCAGGCCTTCCAGCAGGCGCGGCGGGATGCTTTGCAGCCGATTGATCAAGGCGTCGGCGTAAGCCGGTTGTTCCCCCAGTAGATACATGAAAAGCCTGCCAGGTCAGTTCTTGTGGCGTGAAGAAATGGCGTCCAGCTGTTTGTTGAGTGCTTCCTTGCGTTCTGCCGGAATGTCATTCCAGTGCACATCCATCAGGGCGCCTTCGATGGCGTACAACAGCACCTTCGAGGCTCGAAAACCTCGGGTCCGCACGGCTCGATAGGCGTCCACCGCCCCCAGGCGGCGCAAGTCCGAAGCGCTATGGATGCCCACCGCATGCAGCCATTGTGCCGACGTCTTGCCAAGGTTCTTAAGGTGTTGCAATTCATCATTCATCAAGCCTCCTTGCGACGGCCGAATGGTGCGTGGGCAAGTCTCAAAGGAGTGTAGCGCTCAGTAGGAAAAGCGCTGTTCTTTGGTCGGCTTTGGCGCAAAAGCTTCTAAGGCGACAGAGGAAAGTACGTCAGAAGCAGAGGGAGGGGAGGGAAGGAGGCAGGCCAAGTCCAGCGTAAGGCAGAGAGCGCCGGACCTTGGAGCAAAAACGGCGATTACTTGGTGCGGTAGCGCAGGCGAGTGCCGAAATTGACGGACATCAGGATTTCATCGGCGGTCAGTTCGGGCGGGAAGTAGGCGCCGGAGATCTGCGCATGGGCCAGGCTGGCGCCTTCCATGGCGGAATTGCGCAGGTCGAGGCCGCGCAGGTCGGCAGAGCGGAAGTAGGCGTCGGTGAAGTCGATGCCGTCGGCGTTCAGTTCACGTAGGTCGAGCCCACGAAAATCGCCGCCGCGCATGTCGACAGTCTGGTCTTTCGGGCGCTCCCGGTTAAAGCCGTCGATGTCGTCTTTGTGCAGCAAAGCGTAAAGGGGGGTGTCGAGAAGTTTGGGCTGACTCATGGGGCGTCACCTGCTGGAATTATGACGCCAGTATAGTGCCACTATTTTTCAGCCGTGAAGCCTTTGCGGTTTCACGGCTGAAATAGTTGATTACAAGCCTGGGAGACGCTGGCGAATATTCGCGACCAGGGCGTCGAGGCTCCCGCTTTCATTGGTCTCGACGCGCTTGCTGCGCAGTACTTCTTCGGCGCTCAGGGCTTCGCGATTGGCTTGCTGCTGTTCGATCACGGCCAGGGTTGCGTCCGACGGGTCGTTGCGATCGGCCTGGCGCTGCGCCAGCCAGCTGGCGATGACGGCCTGCGGGGCGTTGCAGTCGATGATCAGGCAAGGGGTGCCGGTCGCTTCGGCAACCTTGGCCGCAGCATCACGCTGGTCGCGCTTGAGGTAGGTGGCGTCGATGACCACCGGGAAACCGGCGCGCAGGACGATACCGGCAAGTTCATGCAGGCGGTCATAGGTCGCGGTGTTGGCCTGGGCATTATAAATGCCGACATTCGGATCGTTCTGTACCTGCTGCTCGCCGAACAGGCGTTTGCGCTCGACATCGGAACGCAGGCGAACGGCGCCCAAAGCTTCCACCAGGCGCATGGCCACATGGCTTTTGCCAACGGCGGAAACGCCAGAAGTAATCGCCAGGAAGCGCGATGGAATGGTGCTGTAGCTCTCTGCCAGGTTGGCGTAGTTGCGGTACTGGCGCAGGGCCGTGGCGCGCTGCATCGGGCTGGCGTCGGCCGGCATGCTGAACAGGGCGACCTTGGCCCGTACCAGGGCGCGGTAGGCTTTGTAGAAGTTCAGCAGCTCCAGGCCTTGATAGTCACCAGTCTGTTCCAGGTACTGGCTGATGAAGCGGCGTGCCAGGCATTTCAGGCCGCGGTCTTCCAGGTCCATGGCGAGGAAGCCGGCGTCGGCATAGACATCAGTGAAGCGGAACGGCTCGTTGAACTCGATGCAATCGAAGATCACTACCTTGCCGTCGATGAGCGTTGCGTTACCCAGATGGATGTCGCCGTGGCATTCGCGGATGAAGCCCTCGGCCTTGCGCTGGGCGAAGAGCGGCTTGAGGCGTTCGAAGCTGCTTTCGGCCCAGGCTTGCAGGGCTTCAAGTTGCTGCAGGTCGGCCTTGTCGCTGAGGAACGGGCGGATCTGCTCGAAGTTCTGACGTACCGGTTCCATTACGCTTTCCGGGGTGCCGGCTACGTGGGCCGCGGGAACTCGCGGGGCGTCGAGGTGGAACCTGGCAATCTGCCGGGCCATTTCGTCGATGTGCGCGGTGGTCAGTTCGCCATTGGCTTGCAGCGTGCTGAGCAGCTGGCTTTGCGGGAACTGGCGCATTTTCAGCGCGTATTCGATGACCGGGCCGTCGCCTGCGATCTGCGGCGCGTCGACAGTGCCGGTGATCGGCAACACTTCAAGATACAAATCATCGGTCAGGCGCTGGTTGAGACGCAGCTCTTCGCCGCAGAAGTGCCCGCGCGCTTCAAGGCCGGTGAAATCGAGAAAGCCGAAGTTGACCGGCTTTTTCAGCTTATAGGCATAGGGGCCGGTGAGCAGGACCCAGGAAATATGGGTCTCGATGACCTGGAATCCGTCTACGGGATGCGGGTAGAGGGCCGGGTTTTGCAGGGCGGCGATCAGGGATTGGCTCACAGGCGATCCTTCAGAGTCGGGGAAAATTCAAGGGCGTCATTATGGCCGCTGACAGGGCTAACGCAAACCTCGGGCGGCTCCTGTTGACTATGAATAAAGTGCGTATAATCCGCCGCCATGACTCGTACTCGATCCCCCCGTTCCGCTAAAAAACGTCCGTCTAGTGGCCCGCGCCCCTGGCTGGGCTGGGCCTTGAAGCTCGGTCTGGTCGCTCTGGTGGTGCTCGCCGGCTTTGCGGTTTATCTCGATGCCGTGGTCCAGGAGAAATTCTCCGGCAAGCGCTGGACCATTCCGGCCAAGGTCTATGCGCGCCCGCTGGAGCTGTTCGTCGGACAGAAGCTCAGCAAGGACGATTTCCTCACCGAGCTCGACGCACTTGGCTATCGCCGCGAAAGTGTGGTCAACGGCCCTGGTGCTGCGTCGGTCAGTGGCAACACCGTTGAACTCAATACCCGCGGTTTCCAGTTCTATGAAGGCATGGAACAGGCGCAACCGGTGCGGGTGCGTTTCTCCGGCGACTACGTGGCCGAGCTGTCGGGCAGCAAAGGCTCGAAACTGGCCGTGGTGCGCCTGGAGCCGCTGCTGATCGGCGGCCTGTATCCGAAGAATCTCGAAGACCGGATCCTGATCAAGATCGATCAGGTGCCTCCTTATCTGCTGGAAACCCTGGTGGCGGTCGAGGACCGGGATTTCTACAGCCACTTTGGCGTGTCGCCGAAGTCGATCGCCCGGGCGGTGTGGGTCAATACCTCGTCCGGTGCCATGCGCCAGGGCGGCAGTACCCTGACCCAGCAGTTGGTCAAGAACTTCTACCTGACCAACGAGCGCAGCCTGAGCCGCAAGCTCACCGAAGCGATGATGGCCCTGCTGCTTGAGCTGCATTACGACAAGCGCGAGATCCTCGAGGCGTACCTCAACGAGGTCTTCATCGGTCAGGACGGCCAGCGTGCGGTGCACGGTTTCGGCCTGGCCAGCCAGTTCTTCTTCAGCCAGCCGCTGGCTGAACTGAAGTTGCATCAGATCGCCTTGCTGGTAGGGATGGTCAAGGGGCCGTCCTATTACAACCCGCGTCGTTATCCGGAGCGCGCGCTGGAACGGCGTAACCTGGTGCTCGATCTGCTGGCGCAGCAGGGTGTGGCGACGCCGGAGCAGGTCGAAGCGGCGAAGAAAATGCCCTTGGGCGTGACCAAGCGCGGCAGCCTGGCGGACAGCTCGTTCCCCGGCTTCCTGGACCTGGTGAAGCGTCAGTTGCGTGAGGATTACCGCGACGAAGACTTGACCGAGGAAGGCCTGCGGATTTTCACCAGTTTCGACCCGATTCTGCAGATGAAGGCCGAGGCTTCGGTCAGTGACACTTTCAAGCGTCTGGCCGGGCGCAAGGGATCGGATGAAGTCGAAGCGGCGATGGTGGTGACCAATCCGGAAACCGGCGAAGTCCAGGCCATGATCGGCAGCCGTCAGGCCGGTTTTGCCGGTTTCAACCGGGCGCTGGATGCGGTGCGGCCGATCGGCTCCCTGATCAAGCCTGCGGTTTACCTGACGGCACTGGAGAAACCCAGCCAGTACACCCTGACCAGTTGGCTCTCCGACGAGGCCTTCTCGGTGAAAGGCGGCGACGGGCAAGTGTGGAAACCCCAGAACTACGACCGTCGTTCCCATGGCACGGTCTTCCTTTATCAGGGGCTGGCCCATTCCTATAACCTGTCGACCGCGCGCCTGGGCCTGGAAGTCGGTGTGCCGAACGTGCTGAAGACCCTGGGACGCCTTGGCGTCACCCGCGAATTCCCGGCGTTCCCTTCGATGCTGCTGGGGGCGGGGGGCTTGAGCCCGATGGAAGTCGCCACCATGTACCAGACCCTGGCCAACGGCGGTTTCAACACCCCGATGCGCGGGATCCGTAGTGTGCTGACCGCCGAAGGCGAGCCGCTGAAGCGTTATCCGTTCCAGATCCAGCAACGTTTCGACCCGGGTTCGATCTACCTGATCCAGAGCGCGATGCAGCGCGTCATGCGCGAAGGTACCGGCAGCTCGGTCTACAACGTGCTGCCGCGTTCCCTGGCGCTGGCGGGCAAGACTGGTACCAGTAACGATTCCCGCGACAGCTGGTTCGCCGGTTTTAGCCAGGATCTGCTGGCGGTGGTCTGGCTGGGGCGTGATGACAACGGCAAGACACCGTTCACCGGCGCCACTGGCGCGTTGCAGGTTTGGACCAGTTTCATGCGCAAGGCCGACCCGCTGCCATTGGATATGCCGCAACCGGATAACGTGGTGCAGGCCTGGGTCGACTCGCGGACCGGGCAAGGCTCGGATGCCAACTGTCCGGGCGCGGTACAGATGCCGTATATTCGCGGCAGTGAACCCCCACCCGGTCCTGCATGCGGCGGCGATGTCCCGGCGCCTGTCGAGTCGGTGATGGATTGGGTCAAGGGCTGGATGAATTAAGCGAAGAGGGTTTGACGTGAACAAGTGGTGGATTCCAGCTATTACAGCTCTGGCTTTGCTCAATGGTTGCGCCAGCGTGCAGCGTGGCTCGATTCCGGTGGTGGACTCCGGTACCGCCGTGTCCAATAGCGAGCGCATTTCGGCCAATGGTGGCTTCCGTCAGACGACCATCAAGCGTCCGGCGCAGGCACAGACTCAAAGTATTCCGCAGGACTCGGGCGTGGTGGTGATGGTGCCGGGCGGGGCTGCGGCCACTGCCGCGCCAATCAGCAGCGCGCCGATTACCCCGGGCCCGATCACGCCTGGACCTATCGATACCTCACCGATCCAGTCCGCGCCGATCAATCAGGGCAGCTACAGCCTGCCGCCGACGCCGAGCGGAGTACCTTCAGCCAGCTCTGGCGGGCTGTCCGCCGATGAGCAACTGGATGGTCCGGTGCTGGCACTGTTGACTACGGCCCAGCAGCAACAGGCGAGTGGCGACCTGAACGGCGCTTCCTCCAGCCTCGAGCGCGCTCAGCGTGTAGCACCGCGTGAGCCGCAGGTGCTGTATCGCCTGGCCCAGGTACGCATGGCCCAGGGCGATGCAGCGCAGGCTGAACAGTTTGCCCGTCGCGGCCTGAGCTTCGCCAACGGTCGTCCTGACCTGCAGGCCAGCCTGTGGGCATTGATCGCCCAGGCGCGCGAGAAACAGGGCGATGCCGCCGGTGCCGCTCAGGCCCGACAGAAAGCCAAGGTGTCTCTGTGATGGATGCGCGTTTTCCAAAGATTGCCGAGCAGTTGCTGTTGATCGAGCGTGAGCTGCGGTTGCAGGGGTTGTGGGATGACACCCCACCGAGCACCGAGGCCCTGGCCAGTATCGAGCCGTTTGCCGTGGACACACTGGAGTTCGAGCAATGGCTGCAGTGGATCTTCCTGCCGCGGATGAAGGCGATTCTTGAACAGGACCTGCCGCTGCCCAGCGCCTCGGGCATCCAGGAAATGGCCGAAGTGGTATTCGCCGGTCGCCCGATGCAGGGCCGGGACCTTCAGTTGCAGATCCTGCTCAAAGAGTTCGACCAACTGATCGTCGCCACCCGCTAAACCCTCTGCAACCACTGCCTAGCGGCAGTGGTTGTCTATCGCCTTCTGCGTTTCCACGATGCGCTGCTGACGCTGTTCCTCGGTCAGGCGGCGCGTTCCCTTCTCTGTGTTCTCGCTCAGGCGCGGGTTGTTCTGCAACTGCGCCAGGCTGGCCCGTGCCTGTGTGCAAAAACGCTTGCGCTCGGCTTCCTGTCTGGCGACCTGTTGTTTGGCCTGGTTGTCCATGACCTGTTGCTGGGTGTCCGGCTTGTCGGGTGACGGCGTACGGGACGCACCTTGCGGGTTTTTTGGCAGGGTGATGACGGTGCTGGCCACGCCTTGGGGTGGCTGGGCGTCGAAATGGGTGACTCCCTGGGCGTCGACCCATTTGTAAATCTGCCCGGCCTGGCACGGGAGAGTCATGGCGAACAGCAGGCCGGCGGTCATGGCGAAGGTTCGCATTTTTGAATTCCTTATCCAGGATTGCGCAATTGAAGCGCAGACACTCGCGGTTTACAGGTTTTTTCTTGCGTTCTCATGCGCTTAGTTCGAATAAAGCACATTGACGTCTTGACTTGCAGAGGGCGAAACAGAAGAATCCAAAGTCCGCTGTAGAGGGACTGCCAGAAGCAGACCCACTCGGCAGAACATGAGGCGCACATCCGCGCCGACCTGCTACACCCGCAACGCGTTACCTCGCGCTGGGTGGGAAAACCCCGCAACACTTGGGGCACTCCCAATACTTGCTCAGTCAGTGCTGACGTAGTCGGCGACCACCGTCGCTCATGCTCTGCTGAGAAGTAAACCTATTAAGACCCGTCCCCTTTCAAGAGGGCGGTATTCTGGCGTTTTAGAGGTGAACAACGTGGAGCTTTTATCTGGCGGTGAGATGCTCGTCCGCTTTTTGCGTGACGAAGGCGTCAAATATATCTACGGGTACCC
>LNAP01003180.1_pt1 | contig 30794 bp, 35 predicted proteins | sample 602601 | NCBI WGS metagenome assembly LNAP01 (sample SAMN02440304, study PRJNA202911) | soil metagenome | biome: Subtropical and temperate rainforests or woodlands; isolation source: soil samples (1 kg each in a 20% v/v slurry with milli Q water) were... ...
GAGCCTTCGCCGCGGCCGCAGATGAGCGCGCCGGTGGCCGCAGCACAGGCGGCGCCGGTGCTGCGCATCGCGACCTTTCCTGAACTGGTGGCGCTGGCCGCAGAGAAGCGCGACCTGATGGTCAAGGCAGCACTCGAGGCAGACGTTCGTCTGGTGAAGATGGAAGACGGCCGGCTCGAACTGTCGATGGAACGCAGTGCCTCGCGCACCCTGATCAACGACCTCTCGCGGAAACTTGAGCAGTGGACCGGCCGGCGCTGGAGCGTGATCGTTTCCAACGAACCGGGCCAGCCGACGCTGCGGTCGCAACTCGACCAGTTGAAGAGTGAGCGCCAGCAGGCGGCGGAAGCCGATCCGCGGGTGCAGGAAGTGCTGGCGCGGTTTCCCGGCGCCAAGGTCGTCGAGGTCCGCCGGCTTGCCCCCGAACTGCCGGAATCCGATGCGACCGGTGAAGATCCCGCCGAGACGCCTGATGGCGACGACGACTAATCCATTTCAGAGGAACAACTCATGGCTGATTTTCTCGGCATGATGAAACAGGCAGCGCAGCTGCAGTCGAAGATGAAGGCCATGCAGGACGAACTCGAACATGTCGAGGTCGAAGGCATGTCGGGCGGCGGCCTGGTCACGGTCCGCATGACCGCAAAGATGGATGTGAAGAGCGTCAAGATCGATCCCTCGCTGATGAAGGCGGACGAGCACGAGATTCTCGAAGACCTGCTGGTCGCCGCGATCGGCGATGCCAAGCGCAAGGCCGAGGGCGCCATGCAGGAGAAGATGCAGGCGCTGACCGGCGGCCTGGGGTTGCCGCCCGGGATGGGCCTCACCTGACATGGCGGGTGGGGTTGCCGGTCCGGAAATCGAAAAACTGATCCAGCTGCTGGCGCGGCTGCCGGGGCTTGGTCCGCGCTCGGCGCGCCGCGCCGCGCTGCACCTGATCAAGAAGCGCGAGGCGCTGATGACGCCGCTGGCGTCGGCGCTGCAGGTGGCCATCGACAAGATCCAGGTGTGCAAGACCTGCGGCAACATCGATACGCAAAATCCCTGCACCATCTGCACTGACCCGCGGCGCGATCCCTCCATTATCGTGGTGGTGTCCGACGTCTCGGACCTGTGGGCGCTGGAGCGCGCTACGGCCACCACAGGCACCTACCATGTGCTCGGCGGCACACTGTCGCCGCTCGACGGTGTCGGGCCGCAGGACCTGACCATCGACGCGCTGGTATCGCGTGCCCATGCGAGCCAGGTCACCGAACTGATCCTGGCCCTCAATGCGACGGTCGACGGCCAGACCACCGCGCACTACATCACCGACCTGCTGCAGGATGCCGGCGTCAAGGTAACGCGGCTGGCGCACGGCGTGCCCGTGGGCGGTGAGCTGGACTATCTGGACGACGGCACCCTGACCGCAGCGATGCGGCAGCGGACGCTGTTTTGAACTGAAAGAAACGTCATGACACCACTGAACGACAAGACACTGACGCTGGGCGCGGCTGCGCTTGGCATGGCGCTGGCCTTCGCGACGGGTGCCGCGGCGCAAGCACCGGCGACGCCTCCTGCAGCGGCTGCTGTTCCAAAGATCATGAAGATCGGCGATGTTCTCAGCGGTCAGCTCAATGCGCTGCGCGTCCGTGCGCCGACGGGCAAGGGCAAGCGCGTCAACACCTTCCAACTGGTCAGCGAGCCGCGCCGGCTGCCGGCGCCGGCCGGCCTGTGCAACCTGGAGACCGGGCCGGAGACCTTCGAGATCGTCACCGCCAACGATTCCCAGGCAAACGAGCTGAAGAAGCTGATCGGCAAGGAAGTCTCGCTGAAGGTCACCGAAGTGGCTTGCGCCGAGCAGGCCGGCCAGATGAGCGAAGCGCTGGTGACGAAATGGAGCGTGGTGGCGAAGCCGAACTGAATGTCGCCCGCTCAACTGTCATCGCGCGCCAAACACTCCACTGTTATCGCCCGGCCTGGCGCGCACTTGCGCGCGAGGACCGGGCGACCCAGTAAACACGGGCGGTTTCGGTCTATCACAGGCGCCGACGCGTACTGCGTCACCCGCTTTCGCGGGTGATGGCGACGGAGTCATATCCGCACCGGTTCCAGCGTGTCGAAATGGCCGCGCCGTTGCAGCCACACCAGCAGGATCAGGCTGGGCACCGCCACCACCACGCAGATTGCGAAGAACAGTGGCCAGCCGGTGGTCGCGGCCACGTAGCCCGCGCTGGCTGACAGGTAGGTGCGGCCAACCGCGGCGAGCGCGGTGAGCAGCGCGTATTGCGTGGCGGTGTGCAGCGGGTTCTTGCACAGCGCCGAGAGGTAGGCGACGAAGATCACGGTGCCGATGGCGCTGGTGAAGTTCTCCGCGGTGATGGCGAAGGCCAGCGCCCACTGGTTGACGCCGACGATGGCCAGCCACGAGAACGACAGGTTTGCGACCGCCTGCAGCACGCCGCCGATCCACAGGCTGGTCGGCAGCGAATAGCGCCGCGCCACGAAGCCGCCGGCGAAACCGCCGAGCAGGGTGGCGGCGAGGCCCACGCCCTTGACGATGGCGGCGTAGTCGTTGCGGGTGAAGCCGAGATCGATCACGAACGGCGCGGTCATGGTGCCCGAAAAAGCGTCGGTGAACTTGAACAGCACGACAAAGGCCAGCGCCGCCCAGGCATCCTTTCGCGCGAGGAATTCGGACAATGCGCCGATCGCCGCCTTGGTCACCCGCTGCAGCGCGGTGTCGGCGCCGGTTGCGGCCTCGGCGCGAGCGGATTGCGCGGGCTCGGTGGCGCACAGTGCGGTGACGGTGCCGATCAGCACCATGGCGGCCATGGTCGCGTAACCCCACATCCAGGCGGTGCCGCGCGGCAGGCCGGTGCCCTCATAGGCGCTGACCATGAACAGTGCGCCGGCGGTGGAGACCAGCATGCCGATGCGATACGCCGCGACGTACGACGCCATGCCGGCGGCCTGTTCTTCCTCGGGCAGGCTCTCGACGCGGAAGGCGTCGACCACGATGTCCTGGGTCGACGACATCGCCGCTACCAGCAGCGCACCGAGTGCCACGAACAACGGCGATTTCGCGGGATCGGTGAGCGCCAGCAGCAGGATGGCAGCGATCAGCAGCAGTTGCGAGAACACCAGCCAGCCGCGGCGGCGGCCGAAGCGGCGGGTGAACAGAGGAACGTGCAGCGCGTCGACCAGCGGCGCCCACAGGAATTTCAGCGTGTAGGGCGTGCCGACCAGCGCGAACAGGCCGATGGTGCGCAGGTTGACGCCGGATTCGGTCATCCACACCAGCAGCGTCGAACCGGACAGCGCCAGCGGCAGTCCGGAGGAAAAACCCAGCAGCAGCACGATCAGGACGCGCGGCTGCAGATACACCGTCAACGCCTCCCGCCACGAGGCGCGGGGCTTGGGGACGATGGTGGGCTCGGGCAGACTGTCGGGGGCGCTGGTCATGAACGAGTGCTAGCAGATTCGGGCCATCTTCCCTCTCCCCTTGTGGGAGAGGGTGGACGCGCGAGAGCGCGGCCGGGTGAGGGGGGCGCCGCGAACTCCGAGCCTAGCAACCCCTCATCCTTCGTCCGCGCCACCTTCTCCCACAAGGGGAGAAGGAAGCCCGTGGCAACGCCGGCGTGCTTCACTCCCCCGCGCGCAACTCGATCGGCGCCGCAAACAGGTCCGGCTTCAACGGCGGTGCCGGCTTGACAAAGGCCGCGCTATCCGCGACCGGCTCGGCCTTGCTGAAATCCAGCTCCTCGATGCGGCCGGCGCGCTTCTCGATCTTGTCGGCGGAGATCAGGATCTGGCGGACATCCTCGTTGGCCTGGCCGAAATGGGTCTGCAGCTTCAGCACGCGGTCGCGCAGCCGGCCGAGGTCGTCGCCGAGGTTCATCACCTCGGTCCGGATCTGGTCGGCGGCGTCGCGCATCCGCGCGTCCTTCAGGATCTGCTGCATCACCTGGATCGCCAGCATCAGCAGCGATGGCGATACCAGCACCACGCGGGCGCGGTAGGCCTTCTGGATGATGTCGTCGAAGCCATCGTGGATTTCGGCGTAGACCGATTCCGACGGCACGAACATCAGCGCGGTGTCCTGGGTCTCGCCGGCGATCAGGTATTTTTCGGCGATGTCGCTGACATGCTTCATCACGTCGGCACGCAGCCGCTGCGCGGCGTATTTCTTCTCCTCCTCGGTGCGGGCGTCGTGCAGCGCCGTCACCGCCTCCAGCGGAAATTTTGCGTCGATGCACAACGGCCGCTGGTCCGGCAGGAAGATCACGCAGTCCGGCCGCTTGCCGGACGACAGCGTGTGCTGGAATGCATAGGCGCCGGCCGGCATGCCGTCCTGGACGATGGATTCCATCCGTGCCTGGCCGAACGCGCCGCGTGACTGCTTGTTGGCCAGCACGTCGCGCAGCGTGGTGACCTGGGTGGTGAGGTCGGTGAGGTTCTTGTGGGCGCTGTCGATGATGCCGAGCCGCTCATGCAGCACGCGCAGGCTATCCATGGTGTTGCGGGTGCTCTGTTCCATGCTTTGTCCGACCCGGTGGGTCACCGAATCCAGCCGCTCGCTCACCGCGCGACCCATCTCGGCCTGGCGGCTGGCCAGCGCCTGGCCCATGGCGTCGACCCGGCCGGTGGCCTCGGACTGTGCCCGCAGCATCTCGCCGAGACGCTCCTCCAGCTCGTCGGCGCGGATCGCCTGCGCCATGGCCAGCGCCGCCCCGCGGTTGCCGGAGCGCGCAATGACGATGGCAATGACCAGCAGCAGAGCGAGCGCCATGGCGGCGAAGCCGATCAGCGCTTCGCCGACGGAGACCGGGGTATCGCCGAGCATGACAAGAACGTCGTTCATCCGGCCAGCGTAGCAGATTCGCATGGCGATGCGAACGAAGCGGGAACATTTATGGTTAACATCAGGTTCATTTTCTTGGTTAACAAAAGCCTAACCGGCATGATTAATAACTCCCTAACAAACACGGTTAACCAATCGTGAATTCCGAGGGCCGGCTGGCTTGAAGCGGCCCGGCGGGATGCCTCGCAAGGGTGCATTGACCGCGTCCGCCGCCCGCATTAAATCGCCCCCATGGCCCTTCGTGAAATCATCATCCTGCCGGACAAACAGCTGCGGCTTGTCTCCAAACCTGTCGAAAAGGTCACGGCCGAGGTGCGCAAGCTCGCCGATGACATGTTCGAGACCATGTATGAGGCGCCCGGCATCGGGCTCGCCGCGATCCAGATCGCGGTGCCGTTGCGGCTGATCACCATGGACCTCGCCAAGAAGGAGGACGAAAGCGGGCCGAAGCCGCGCGTCTTCATCAATCCGGAGATCCTGTCATCCTCGGAGGAGCTCTCGGTCTACGAAGAGGGCTGCCTGTCGATCCCGGAATATTACGAGGAGGTCGAGCGGCCCGCGAAGGTTCGCTTCCGTTTCATGGACATCGACGGCAAGCTGCAGGAGGAGGACGCCGAAGGCTTGTTCGCCACCTGCATCCAGCACGAGATCGACCATCTCAACGGCGTGCTGTTCGTCGATTACCTTTCCAAGCTGAAGCGCGATCGCGTGCTGAAGAAATTCACCAAACTGGCGAAGCGGGCGGATTAGTCTCCTCCCGGTCTCCCGCAGATCGGCTCGCAACATGTCGCTTCGTCTGATCTTCATGGGCACGCCGGACTTCGCGGTGCCGACCTTGCTCGAGCTCGTCGCCCATGGCCACGAAATCGTGGCGGTCTATACCCGCGCGGCAAAGCCGTCCGGGCGCGGCATGAAGCTGCAGCCGACGCCAGTGGAGCGCGAGGCGACGCGGCTCGGCATTCCCGTACTGACGCCGGCTACCTTGAAGACGCCGGAGGCCGAGGCGACGTTTCGCGCGCACCAGGCCGATGCCGCGGTGGTGGTCGCCTATGGCATGATCCTGCCGCAGAACATCCTCGATGTGCCGCCTCTCGGCTGCTTCAACCTGCACGGCTCGCTGCTGCCGCGCTGGCGCGGGGCGGCGCCGATCAACCGCGCCATCATGGAAGGCGATGCCGAGAGCGGCGTCATGGTGATGAAGATGGATGTCGGGCTCGACACCGGTGACGTCGCCATGGCCGAGCGTATCGCGATCACCGATGCGATGACCGCGCAGGACCTGCACGATGCGCTGGCGCCGCTCGGCGCCGACCTGATGGTACGCGCGATCGGCGCACTGGAACGCGGCCGGCTGACGCTCACCAGGCAGAGCGAGGTCGGAGTCACCTATGCCGCCAAGATCGACAAGGCAGAGGCGAAGATCGACTGGTCGAAGCCGGCGCGCGCGGTGCTGCGCCATATCCACGGCCTGTCGCCGTTCCCCGGCGCCTGGTGCGAGCTGCCGCTGGAGGGCGAGGCCGTGCGCGTCAAGATCCTGCGTTGCGCGCTGGCGGACGGCGCGGGCACGCCGGGGGAGCTGCTCAACGACCGCCTGGCGATCGCCTGCGGCGATGGCGCGATCCGCATCATCGAGCTGCAGCGCGCCGGCAAGGCGCCGATGAAGGCGGTGGATTTTATGCGCGGCACGCCGCTGCGGCCACCTCTCCGGTTGGGCTGATGCCGCGCTACAAACTGCTCATCGAATATGACGGCGCGCCGTTCTGCGGCTGGCAGGTCCAGGACAACGGGCCGTCCGTGCAGGGCGCGCTGGAAGACGCGGTGAAGGCGATATCGGGCGAGTCGGTGCGCGTTCATGGTGCCGGCCGCACCGATGCGGGCGTGCATGCGCTCGGCCAGGTGGCGCATTGCGATATCATCAGGCCGTTCGTGCCGGGGCGGTTGCGCGACGGCCTCAACGCGCACCTGCGGCCGCATCCGATTGGCGTGCTGTCGGCCGAGGTCGTTGCCGGCGACTTTGAAGCACGGTTCTCCGCGATCCGGCGGCATTACGTCTACCGCATCGTCAACCGCCGCGCGAACCTCGCCATCGACATCGGTCACGCCTGGCGGGTGGCGCGGCCGCTCGACACGGACGCCATGCACGAGGCGGCCAAACGCCTGCTCGGCAAGCACGATTTCACGACGTTTCGCGACACCGAATGCCAGGCCAAGTCGCCCGATCGCACGCTCGACCAGCTCGACGTGATCCGCGACGGCGACGCCGTCAATATCGTCACTTCGGCGCGCGCGTTCCTGCACAGCCAGGTGCGCTCGATGGTCGGCTCGCTGGTCTGGGTCGGCCACGGCCGCTGGAGCGCCGACGATCTTTCTGCAGCGCTTGCCGCAAAAGCACGCAGCGCCTGCGGCCCGGTAGCGCCGCCGGACGGGCTGTATCTGCTGCGGGTGGATTACTGACGCGCACGCAAGCTGTCATCGCCCGGCCTGCGCGCAATTGCGCGCCAGGACCGGGCGATCCAGTACACGCAGGCGTCAGTGGTAAACATCAGCAGCCGCGTCTACTGGGCCCCCGCTTTCGCGGGGGATGACAGTTGTGAGTGTCCGGTTCGCCTACAACAAATGCTTCACGGCATCCCAGAACAGCTGCTGGCCATCGGCGACATTCGCGGTCCAGTGCTCGTGCGCGAAATCATTGGCGTCGTCGGTGATGAACTTGAAGGCACGCCACGGGATGTTCTGGTGTCGGCACACCGAAGCCAGCGCGAACAATTCCATGTCGACGATGTCGACACGGTTGGCGGTCAGCCACGGATCGGATGCGGTGACGAAACTGTCGCCGGTGCCGCAGATCACGTCGCCATGGCCGGACGAGAGGCGATCCAGCTGCGTTGCATAGGGCGTGGTGCCGCGCGGCGCCAGCGGCTCGGCGTTCATGTCGCGTTGAATCACATGCGCGACCTCGACCAGGCCGCGCAGCGATTCCGTGATCTTGCCGGCGGTGCCGTAGTTGATCACCAGCGACGGCTTCCTTGCCTGGATCGCGAGCAGCGCTGCGATGGTGGTGTTGATCTTGCCGACGCCGGTGAACACGACGTCGACGCCCGCGGGGGCGCGCACGGTGTCGAGTTCGGCGTCGAGTGCGGTGAGGACGAGAATGGTCATGCGAAGTATCGATCCAGTACGCTGCGATAGATCCTGGTCAGCTTTTCCAGATCGGCGACCGGCGTGCGTTCGTCGATCTGGTGCATGGTCTGGCCGACCAGGCCGAATTCGATCACCGGGCAATAGCGCGTGATGAAGCGGGCGTCCGAGGTGCCGCCGCCGGTGTTGAGATCGGGCGTGCGGCCGGTGACCTCTTCGATCGCTGCCGACACCAGATCGGTGAAAGCGCCGGGCTTGGTCACGAAGGAATCCGCATTGCACGGCTCCCAGACGATATGCGCCTTGATCCGGTTGCCGACCGCCGCGGCCAGGCGCTTGTCGATCAGGTCGCGCAGGCTTTCCGGGGTGTGATGGTCGTTGAAGCGGATGTTGAACCGGGCACGCGCCTGCGCGGGGATGACGTTGCTGGCGGTGTTGCCGACGTCGACCGTGGTGAATTCGAGGTTGGACGGCTGGAACTGGGCGTTGCCCGTATCGAGCGGCTCATTGCTCAGCGCTACGATCAGCGCGGCAATGTCCGGCACCGGATTGGAGGCGCGGTGCGGGTAGGCGACGTGGCCCTGCACGCCGTCGACGATCAGCGTGCCGGACTGCGAGCCGCGCCGGCCGATCTTGATGGTGTCGCCGATTGCCTCGACATTGCTGGGTTCGCCGACGATGCAATGATCGAATTTTTCGCCGCGCGCGGCGGCCCATTCCAGCAGCTTGACGGTGCCGTTGACGGCAATGCCCTCCTCGTCGCCGGTGATCAGGAACGAGATCGAGCCGCGGGGCGCGCCGCCATTCGCTTCGAGATAGTCCAGCGTCGCGGCAACCGCGCAGGCAATGCCGCCCTTCATGTCGACGGCGCCGCGGCCGTAGAGCAGGCCATCCTTCACTTCGCCGGAGAATGGCCCAAGGCTCCATGCCGCCTCGTCGCCAACAGGCACCACGTCGGTGTGTCCTGCGAAACTGAGATGCGGTGCGGAGGTGCCGATGCGGGCATAGAGGTTGTCGATGTCGGCGCTGCCTTCCTCGGAAAAGGTGACGCGGTGGGTCTCGAAGCCGGCATCCTTCAGCAGGCTTTCCAGCACGCCCAGCGCGCCGGCATCGGCGGGCGTCACCGACGGGCAGCGCAGCAGGTCCTGGGCAATGGTGAGCGCGTCGGTAAACATCAGATCCTTGGTGCGTGGTTGGTCGGGGCGAGCGGATCGGGACCGTACTGGTTCGGGCCGTGCGTGCCGCGCAAGCAGCATAGTTCGATGAAGCCCCATATGGCGATGACCGAGCCGACGAACGACAGCAGGATGCTGCCCTGCATGTCGGACATGGCGCTGTTGCTGCCGCTGAGCACGCTGGGTCCGAACCAGAACAGCACGATCCACCAGCCGCTCTTGCCGCGGTCATGCAGCCGCTTGATACCGGTGGCGAAGCCGGACCAGGTGCCGGCAACGGCCAGCACGATGGCCCCGAGCCAGATCAGCAGCGCCGCGCCGACAAAACTGAACAGCCTGTCGGTGTCGAAACCGCCGAGCCACGTCAAGGCGACGGCGATGAAGGCGACCCACGCCAGCATGTAGATCAGGATCGCCAGCCAGTACTTGCCGCGGTTGATGCGGCCGGTGAAGCTGAAAAGCAGCGTCGTCCAGTCCATGGTCGCTCCCTGTGTCAGCCGCGGCGGCGATCGGATCAGTCGCGCAGCAGTTCGTTGATGCTGGTCTTGGAGCGGGTACGCTCGTCGACACGCTTGACGATCACGGCGCAGGCGGTGGAGGGGCCGGGCTGGCCGTTCTTCAGCGGCCGGCCGGGCAGGTTGCCGGGCACCAGCACGGAATATTCCGGCACTTCGCCGACGAAAATCTCGCCGCTGTCGCGGTCGATGATCTTGGTCGAGGCGCCGAGAAACACACCCATGGCCAACACCGCGCCCTTGCGAACGATGACGCCTTCGGCGACCTCCGAGCGCGCGCCGATGAAGCAGTCGTCCTCGATGATCACCGGTCCTGCCTGCAGCGGCTCCAGTACGCCGCCGATGCCGACGCCGCCGGAAATGTGCACGCGCTTGCCGATCTGGGCGCAGGAGCCGACCGTCGACCAGGTGTCGATCATGGTGCTCTCGTCGACATAGGCGCCGAGATTGACGAAGGACGGCATCAGCACGACGTTCTTGGCGATGAAGGCGGACCGACGCACGATGGCGCCGGGCACGGCGCGGAAGGCGGCGGCGCGAAACGCGTTATCACCCCAGCCCTCGAACTTCGACGGCACCTTGTCCCACCACGACGATCCGCCGGGACCGCCCGGGATCGCGCTCATATCGTTGAGGCGGAACGACAGCAGCACGGCCTTCTTCAGCCACTGGTTGACGCGCCACGTGCCGTCGGCTTGCCGTTCGGCGACGCGGGCCTCGCCCTTGTCCATCAGGTCGAGCGCGTAATCGACACCCTCGCGGACCTCGCCCGTGGTGCCGGCATTGACGCCGTCGCGCGCCTCAAAAGCAGTGTTGATGATGGATTCGAGGGCGGACAGCGACATCGGGATTTCCTTGGAAAGACAGGGCCGGCAGGCGAATTGGTTGGCTTTTGTCGGGATTTGGGGAGGGAGAGTCAAGAACTCAGGCTGTCATCACCCGCGAAAGCGGGTGATCCAGTAAACGGAGGCGGTGCGGCTTCGTCACATCGGTCGGAGTCTACTGGATCGCCCGGTCCTGGCGCGCAATTGCGCGCCGGCCGGGCGACGACAGAGGAGATGGTGGCGAAGCGCTATCGCGCCTCGTTCAGCGCCGTCAGAAAACCGGTCAAATCATCGGTGACGTAATCCACGTGGGCGGCATCGCGGCCTTCGAGCTCCCAGTCCTCGCGGACCACTTCCTCGGCACCGTCCGGCACCACCAGGACGGTGGTCATCTGCAACTGATGCGGCACCAGCAGATTGCGCGACAGATCCTCGAACATGGCGGCCTTGGCCGGATCGACGCCATGCAGCCTGAGGAATCTGTCGTAGGTCTGCGGCGCCGGCTTCGGCTCCAGTTCGGCGGCGATGATGTCGAACACCGCTTCGAACTGCTCGGCGATGCCGAGTCGGTCGAGCACCGCGCCGGCATGCGCGACCGAACCATTGGTCAGGATCAATTTGCGACCGGGCAAGCGGGCGATCGCCTCGCCCATCGCCGGGTTGGGCTGCAGCGGCGAATGGTCGATCTGGTGGACATAAGCGAGGTAATCGTCGGCATGCACGCCGTGCTCGGTCATCATGCCGCGCATCGTGGTGCCGTAGCGCTTGTAATAGTCCTTCTGGATCCTGAATGCCGCTTCCGGCGAGACCTTGAGGAAGTTCGAGACGAAGTCGCGGATGCGGACATCGACCTGCTGCCACAGATTGACGTGGTGCGGATACAGCGTGTTGTCGAGGTCGAACACCCAGGTCTCGACATGGCCGAAGCTGCGGGCCGGGCTTTGCTTGATGGTCACCAAATTCTCCGTTGTCATCACGGCAGCGCGAAGCGCAGTGTCTTGCCGCCGCTGCTCATGTCGACCGCAGCAAAGCCGGTGACGGCGAAGCCGCGGGTGCCGCAATCGGCCTGGTCGCTGATCTCGAACTTGCTTTCGCGGGTGCACAGCCTGGTCGCGCCGCCCCAGTTCAGCGCGCGGTCCTTGAGCCTGACGGCGCGGCCGACCGCGTCGGTGGCTTCGGCGAAGCTGAAAACCTGCCTGGGCTGGCCGACAAGATCGGGGTGCAGGCATTTGCCCGGCTCGATCCGATACCAGCCGCGGCTGGTGATCGCCTTGCCGTCACCGGTCGCGATGGCCGCCATCACATTGTACTGGGTATCGTTGCACCAGGTCAGCCCGCTGGTGGACGGCGCCTGCACGGCATTGATCACGGTGTCGAAGAAATTCGGCGCCTTCACGATGTCGGCGGCCAGCCCGCGGCTTTTCAGGAAGGAGGCCAGCGCGCTTTGCGTCTTCGGTCCGTCGACGCCGTCGATGGGCGCGGCGTCGTAGCCGGCGATCACCAGCAGCCGCTGGATCGCTGCCAGCCGTGCCTGCTCGTCGTCGTATTCGCTGTCTTCGGCGAGATACGCCACCAGTTGGCCGTCATCGGTCGTCGACGGCTTGATCATGGTGAAAGGCGCCGCAGTCTGGCCGGGGCGGCACTGGCGTGCCGCGGCGATGATGAAATTGTCCGGCGCGATGCACAGGCTGTCGGTGCCGTTCTGCGGCATCGGCGAAGCGCCGTAGACGCCGAGCGCGCGGGCATGCAGCAGGATGCGGTCGGCACTGAGCGTGCCCTGCACGACGACGCGGCATTGCGCGGGGTCGATGCGGAACCAGCCGCGGGTGGCAGTGGCACTCTTGTCATCGATGCCGATCGCCGCCTCGACCACATAGCTCATGCGGTTGCAAAGTTTGAGGTCGGCGCGGGCCGTGCCGATGGATGCAAATAGAGATCCGAGCGCAACGAGGAAGACGTGGATGCCCGGCACAAGGCCGGGCATGACGAAATCCCTGGTGCGCGCGCTCGTCACTTGTGAATCAGCGTGCCGGTGCCCTGGTTGGTGAACAGTTCCAGCAGCACCGCATGCGGCATCTTGCCGTCGATGATGACCACGCCTTCGACGCCCTGCTCGAGCGCGTAGATGCAGGTCTCGACCTTGGGGATCATGCCGCCGGAAATGGTGCCGTCGGCGATCAGCTTTCGCGCGTCCTTGATCGACAGTTCCGGGATCAGCTTCTTCGACTTGTCGAGCACGCCCGGCACGTCGGTCAGCAGCAGCAGGCGCTTGGCCTTGAGCGCACCTGCGACGGCACCCGCGAAAGTGTCGGCGTTGACGTTGAAGGTCTGGCCGCTCTTCGAGGTCGCCAGCGGCGCCAGCACCGGGATCAGGTCGTAGCCGATCAGCTGGTTGAGCAGCGTCAGATCGACCTTGTCGGGTTCGCCGACGAAGCCAAGGTCGACCACGCGCTCGATATGCGAGTCCGGATCGACCATGGTGCGGGTCGCCTTGGTGGCGGTGACCATGTTGCCGTCCTTGCCGCACAGGCCGACCGCCTTGCCGCCGGCCTCGTTGATGTAGCCGACCAGCTGCTTGTTGATGGAGCCGGCCAGCACCATTTCGACGATCTCGATGGTCGCCGCGTCGGTGATGCGCAGGCCGGCCGCGAATTCCGACTGGATGCCGAGCCGCTTCAGCATGGTGGCGATCTGCGGGCCGCCGCCATGCACCACCACCGGATTGATGGCGGTCTGCTCCAGGAGCACGATGTCGCGGGCAAAGGCCTTTGCCATGTCCTCCGCGCCCATGGCGTGGCCGCCATACTTGATGACGATGGTTTCCTCGTCATATTGCTGCATATGCGGCAGCGCTTCCGACAGGATACGGGCCTGATCGAGCGGGCTGATTTCGGGCGCGTCTGTCATGAAGCGGGTCTCACAGGGGGCGATCTGCGGCGCGTTCTAGCTGATTGGCAGGCAGCGCGCAAAGCTTCGCTGCCCCTCTTCCCTCTCCCCTTGCGGGAGAGGGTGGCCGCGCGTAGCGCGGACGGGTGAGGGGGAGCCAGAGGCGCTGCACCTTGTGGTTACCCCTCATCCGCCTTCGCTTCGTGAAGGCACCTTCTCCCACAAGGGGAGAAGGAAGAAAGAAAGTTCCTATGCGCGATTCGGCCACGCCGCCGAGACCGCGAGCGCCAGCCAGCTGACGATCAGCAGCGTGCCGCCGGTCGGCGCGGCCATCGGAAACAGGCCATGGCCGGCATAGGTTCGCATGGCGAGGTCGCCGGCGAATACGGCGCTCGCGATCACGAAGCCGATGGCGGCGGAGAGGCCGATCTGCAGATGCAGTATGCCGCGCTCGATCAAGGCGATGGCGCCGAGCACGGCGGTGGCATGGAACAGCAGCATCGAGGATGCCGAAGCCAATCGTGTGGCGTCGGGCTGGTGCGCGGAGGCGGCGGCCAGAATGACGCCGTCGGCGCCCATCACGCCGGCCAGGATGATCAGGATGCGAAACAGCCCGGAGCGGTTCATCGGCCGCGCTCGGCGAGCAGGCGCACCATGGCGGCGCGCAATTCCGGCATGCCGGCGCCGGTGCGCGACGAGGTAACCAGCAGTTCCGGGAATGCCGCCGGATGCTTGAGCAGCGTGGCCCGCACCTCCTCGGTGCGCTTCTCGAGCTCGGCTGGCTTCACCTGGTCGGCCTTGGTCAGAACGATCTGGTAGCTGACGGCAGACTTGTCGAGGGTCTTGAGCACGTCGAGATCGACGTCCTTGAGGCCGTGGCGGGAGTCGATCAGCACATAGACCCGGGCCAGGCTGCTGCGCCCGAGCAGGAAGTTGTGGATCAGCGAGGTCCAGGAAGCGATCTTGACCTTCGGCGCCGATGCATAGCCATAGCCGGGCATGTCGACCAGGCGGAATTCGGCCTTTTCCGGCCCTTCGAAGAAGATCAGTTCCTGGGTCCGGCCCGGCGTGTGCGAGGTCCGCGCCAGCGCGTTGCGGCCGGTGAGGGCGTTGATCAGGCTGGATTTGCCGACGTTGGAACGCCCGGCGAACGCTACCTCGACGCCGGCCATCGGCGGCAGGGTCTCGATCGAAGGCGAGGCCCAGATGAAATTCCACTCGCCGGCGAACAGCAGGCGGCCCCGTTCGATCAGTTTCTTGTCTTCGATCAGCTTCGCATCGGTTTCGGCGGTCATGCGAAGGGCTTCCTTGTCCTGGGTCCCTCATGGTGAGGAGGCGCAGCTGCGCCGTCTCGAACCATGAGGAGTGCGGCGCTCGTCCTTCGAGGTGCGGCCGGAGGGGCCGCTCCTCAGGATGAGCGCCAGCGTCGCTGTTAGGTCTTCTTCTCGATCGCCGGCTTCTTGGCGAAGGTCGATTTGACGTTGTCGAACAGTTCGACCTTCACGCCGTTGCGCCGCATGATGTAGCTCTGCTGCAGCACCGACAGGGTGTTGTTCCAGGCCCAGTAAATCACCAAGCCGGCCGGGAAGCCCGCGAGCATGAAGGTGAAGATCAGCGGCATCCAGTCGAAGATCATCTTCTGGGTCGGATCCGGCGGCGTCGGGTTCAGCTTCATCTGGAACCACATCGTGATGCCCATGATGATCGGCCAGATGCCGAGCGCGAGGTAGTGGCCGAAGTCGGGTCGAACGCCAGCAGGCCGAACAGGTTGAACAGGTTGGTCGGGTCGTGCGCCGACAGATCCTTGATCCAGCCGAAGAACGGCGCGTGGCGCATTTCGATGGTGACGAACAGAACCTTGTAGAGCGAGAAGAACACCGGGATCTGCAAGGCGACGGGAAGACAACCGGCGATCGGGTTGATCTTCTCCTTCTTGTAGATCTCCATCATCTCCTGCTGCTGCTTCATCTTGTCGTCAGGGAAGCGTTCCTTGAGCGCGGCGAGCTGCGGCTGCACGGCCTTCATCTTGGCCATCGACGCGTAAGACTTGCTGGCCAGCGGGAAGAACAGCAGCTTGACCAGCACCGTCACCAGCAGGATGGCGACACCGAAGTTGCCGACCAGGTGATAGAACCAGTCGAGGGCGAGGAACATCGGCTTGGTGATGAAGTAGAACCAGCCCCAGTCGATCAAGAGGTCGAAGTGGTTGAGGCCGAGCTGCTGGTTGTAGCCGCCGAGGCCGACCGCGAGCGGGAAGTTGATGCCGACCACGCTGGCTTCCTTGGCGCCGGCGAACAGCCGGGCATTGGCGGTGGCGGTGCCGCCGATGGCGACGGTCTGCGCATCCTGCAAATAGTCGGTCTGGTAGGTGTGGACCGTGCCGACCAGATTGGAGGAGAAGCGTGCCTGCAGCTGCGCGGTGTTGTCGGGCAGCAGCGCCGAGGCCCAGTACTTGTCGGTGATCCCGAGCCAGCCGTTGGTGACCTTGAAGTTGACCGCCTTGGCCTCGTCGATCTTCTTGTAGCCGTATTCCTGCAGGCCCTGGTCGCCGAGATAGCCGACAAGGCCTTCGTGCAGGATGTAGTAGCCTTCGACATGCGGGGTGCCGTGGCGCGAGATCAGCGCGAACGGATACAGGGTCACCGGCGCATTGCCGATATTGGTGACGTCATCCTTGATGGTGAACAGATAGCGATCGTCGATGGCGATGGTGCGCTTGAAGGTCAGGCCTTCGCCGTTGTCGAATTTCAGCGTCACCGGCGTGGCGGGCGTCAGGGCGTTGGAGCCTTCCTGCTGCCACTGGGTGTTCTGGTCGGGGACCTTCACGGTGGCGCCGGCGCCGGCGACCCAGCCGAACTCGGCATAATAAGGCGCGGCGGTGCCCGATGGCGAGAACAGCACGATGGCCGGCGAGGTCGGGTCGACGGTGTCGCGGAACTTGACCAGCGCCAGATCGTCGATCCGCGCGCCCTTCAGGGAAATGCTGCCCGACACCCGCGGCGTGTCGATCTTGATGCGGGGCGCGGCGGCAATGGCGGCGTCGCGGCTGACGATGGGCGCGGCTGATGCCGGCTGGTTGGCGGGTACGCTGCCGGAGGGAGTGGTGCCGGCCTGCGGCGTGGTGCCGGGCGCTGCGCCAGGCTGGGCCGTCGGGTTCTTCAGCTGCGCTTCGATCTGGCTTTGCGCGCGCTGCTTCTCCATCTGCGGGATGTTGAAGAAATATTGCCAGCCGATCAGCACCAGGCCGGACAGAATGACGGCAAGGATGGTGTTGCGATTGTCAGTCATCGTTCAGGTCTCGTCATTCAAAGGCGGGTGCGGCTTCGGCGGCCGGCTGCGCGCTTGTCGCAGGCTGGGACTATCAGGTCACGGTTATTTTAGAGGACTGCCGGTCGAGGCGGTGCAGCGCCGAGCGGAGATCGTCGAGCATGGTCGCAAAGTCGCGGTTCAGCGCGACACGACGGCCGACTAGCACATAATCGCTGTGGGGTCGCATGGATACGACATCGACGCGCTTCACCAGTTCGCGAAGCCGGCGGCGGATACGGTTGCGCTCGGTGGCGGTTCCGTTCTTTTTGGTCACGGTAAATCCGACCCTGACCGGGCCGTCATCGTCACGCAACCGGCTCTGCACCACGAAGGCAGGGCTGTTCATCCGCGGCCCATTGGCAGCGGCGAGAAAATCCGCCCGCTGCCGTAACCGGTCCATGATGAGATCTCAGGAAGGTCCGCTCAGGCGCTCAGGCGCTTGCGACCACGCGCACGACGCGCAGCCAGAACCTTGCGGCCGCCGACGGTCGCCAAGCGAGCGCGGAAGCCGTGACGGCGCTTGCGCACCAATTTGCTGGGTTGATAAGTCCGCTTCACGGGTCGTTCTCCGGGACCGGGCAATTCGCCGAGGCAATTAGCCGAGAAATGAGGATAGTCCAAAGATGCTGGCTCAATATGAGCCGTTTCCGGCCCATATGAGCCGCCCCGGTCAAGACCGGGCCATCGCGGACAGTTGGCGGGCTTATACGGGAGCGTCCTGTTTTCGTCAATCTTGCCCTGCAGGATGACGCCCGAACGCGAAAATGATGAAATATGGCGGATTATACCCATATCCAGGGTGTTTTTCTAAGGTAGGGAGCGGATCGTTCCGCTTTTGCGGTGTGTGGCGCGGGGACGGCCGCCGAGTTTCGGCGGCGGATGCAAGAATGGCGAGATCGAATCGTCATTTGAGCCGTATCTCGTCGAGGTGCAGCGTCACGGCGTGGGATCAGAGGCAACATAGTGTCAGCTGCAAACGAAATCGGGACGGAACCGGCGCTGCCGCGCAGGCCGCTGCGCCGGCTCGGGCTGTCCGGCAAGCTTCTGCTGCTGACCATTCCGCTGGTCCTGATTGCCGAGGTGCTGATCTACGTACCTTCGATTGCCAATTTCCGGATCAATCGGCTGAACGACAAGCTCGCCGCGGCCAACACGGCGGCGCTGGTGCTGGACGCCGCACCCTCCGGCATGGTGCCGGAATCGCTGGCCCGGCAGATCCTCGGCAGCATCGGCGCCCGCGCCGTGGCCATCAAGATGGGCCAGCAGCGTCGCCTGCTGGCCAGCGCCGACCTGCCGCCGCAGATCGATCATGACATCGATATGCGCGACATGACGGTGTGGTCCGCCATCATGGATTCGTTCGAGGTCATGCTGGAAACCGGCAACCAGTCGATCCGAGTTATCGGCCCGGCGCCATCCGGCGCCCAGTTCATCGAAGTGGTGATCGACGAATTGCCGCTGCGCCAGGCCATGTACCGGTTTTCCAGCAACCTGTTCTGGGTGTCGCTGGGCATTGCGATCCTCACCGCCGGGCTGGTCTATCTGGCATTGCATTACCTGTTCGTGCGGCCGATGCGGCGGCTGACGGCCAATCTGGTCGGCTTTCACGAGAATCCGGAGAGTTCGGCGCGGATCATCGTACCGTCGCAGCGCGGCGACGAGATCGGCGTCGCGGAACGCGAACTGTCCGACATGCAGCGCGACCTGGTGTCGATGCTGCACCAGAAGAGCCGGCTTGCCGCGCTCGGCCTCGCTGTGTCCAAGATCAATCACGATCTGCGCAACCTGCTGGCGTCGTCGCAACTGCTGTCGGACCAACTGGCCAGCGTGCCGGACCCGCGCGTGCAGCGCTTTGCGCCGAAACTGATGCGCTCGCTGGAGCGGGCCATCGCGTTCTGCCAGTCGACCCTGTCCTATGGCCGGGCTCAGGAGGCGCCGCCCGACCGCCGCATGATGCTGGTCGAGCCGGTGGTCAACGAGGTCAGGGAATCCGCTGGCCTTGCTGCGGATGCCACGATCTCCTGGATCAACGCCATCGAGCGCGGTCTGACCATCGATGCCGACCCCGATCAGATGTTCCGCATCCTGCTCAATCTGGTCCGAAACGCCGCCCAGGCGCTGGAAGGCCAGCCCCGCAGCGAGGCCACCCCGCAGCAGATCCGCATCACCGGGCGCCGGGAAGGCGCAGTGACCATCCTCGAGGTATCCGATACCGGCCCGGGCGTGCCGCAGAAAGCCCGCAACCATCTGTTCGAGGCGTTCCAGGGCTCGGTGCGCCCCGGCGGTAGCGGGCTGGGGCTGGCGATCGCCGCGGAACTGGTGCGCGCGCATGGCGGCGACATCCACCTGGTGGAAGGCACCCTCGGCGCGACGTTCCGCATCACCATGCCGGATCGGCCGCTGGAGTTGCACAGTATCCGCAGCGAACGCGCGCGGGCGTGAGCGCCGTATTGCGCTGATTCGGCGGTGAAAATGCCGTTTGGCCGGAATCCGGCCACCGCGCACCGGTCCGCCACGGTTTTTTCACCTGATTCCGCCGATGCGGGGCGAGATGAACAATTCAAATCGACGATCCGGCGCACGAGCGCTTGCCAAGCCCGGCGGGAGCCGATAGCTATGGCCCGCTTTCGCAAACTACCTGTTTCGAAAAGCATGCGACTTCGCCGGGGCCGTTATGTCCTGCGCGATTTCCGCGGCACGCGCCCGTAGCTCAGCTGGATAGAGCACTAGACTACGAATCTAGGGGTCAGAGGTTCGAATCCTTTCGGGCGCGCCATTTTCATACTAAGCCACGAATATGTCCGTTCGTGACCTGTCACCGTGAGGGGCTTCGTTGATACCGCCGCCGGGACGGAAAGCAGGCAGCGTCTCGTCCAGTGATCAGTTTAATCTCTCCGACATCCGACTCATCCGGGCGAATTGCCGCGCACCCAACGTGCAGCGACGAGCCGGTTGCCAATTCAATCAAGCCGCCGGTTTGCAGATTCATCGCAGTCTGGGGCAAAAGCCACATAGTGTGGCGCAGCGAATCAAAGGAAAGCCCAATGCCAAAGTTGAACAAGTCTCAGTTGATCGATGCGATTTCGGAAGCCAGCAACGTCTCGAAGGGCGATGTGAAGTCCGTGATCGAGAACCTGACGGCTGTCGGATACAAGGAATTGAACGAGTTCGGCGAGTTCACCATTCCCGGCTTCGCAAAGCTGTCGGTTGTCACCAAGCCTGCCACGGAAGCTCGCAAGGGCATCAATCCCTTCACCAAGGAGCCGATGGATTTCGCGGCCAAGCCGGCCAGCAGGAAGGTCAAGGCGCAGCCGTTGAAGGCGCTCAAGGACGCCGTCTGACGCGCGTCCGGTCTGCCTGAAACCCCGGAACGGGAGATCGCTCCGGGCGAGTGCGTCGGCCGCGCCGCGATGGGACCCCATCGGCGGAGCGCTCAAACGCTCAAGGCTTCGGCGTCGCCCCGACCACGAAGCGACCGGAGGCCGTTGTTTCGACCACCAGATCGGTTCCGTAGAGATCGGACAATTCCGCGGAGGTCATGATCGCTGCGACCGGTCCGGTCTTGAAGCGATGCGGTCCGCCAATGATGGCGACCCGGTCGGCGACAAGGAAGGCGTGCTCGGGTTCGTGCGTTGAAACGACCACGGCAAGGCCGCCTGCAGCCAGTGCCCTGATCTGATCGAGAACCCGGATGCGATTGCCGAGGTCGAGGCTCGCCGTCGGCTCATCCATCAGGACGATGCGCGTCTGCTGCGCCAGCGCCCGGGCGATCAGCACCAGCTGCCGTTGCCCGCCCGATATCCGGGTCGAATCCCGCTGCGCCAGCGCTGCGATCCCGAGTTGGTCGAGCGCCGTCATGGCAGCCTCATAATCTTCGGGACGGGGACCCTGGAATGGACCGAGATGGGACGTGCGCCCCATCACGACGAGATCGATCACCGTGTAGGGAAACTCGGCGATCTGCGCCTGCGGCACATAGGCGATCTGGCGCGCGATGCTTTGCCGATCGAGTGTCGACAGGTTCTGACCGCTGACCTCGACCGTGCCCGCCAGCGGCCGGATCAATCCCAGCAGCGTCTTGAACAGCGTGGTCTTGCCGATGCCGTTCGGTCCGAGCAGGCAGGTGACGCTACCTGCCTTGACCTCCATGTCGAGACCGGCGGCGACCAGCGTATCGCCATATCCGATCGACAAGGCGCGGGCGATGAGCAGGGTCATGGCAGCAGCTTCCGCCGATTGCGCGCCAGCAGCCAGACGAAAGCGGGCCCTCCGATCAGGGCGGTGAGGACTCCGAGCGGAATTTCGATGCGCGCCGCTGAGCGGGCCAGGGTATCGACGCCGATCATGAAGGCTGCGCCGAGCAGGATGGCCGCCGGCAACAGGCGATCGAAGCGCGGGCCGACCAGCAGCCGCGCCATATGCGGGACCATCAGTCCGACCCAGCCGATCACGCCTGAAATGGCAACGACGCTCGCGGTCACCAGCGTGGCGGCGATGATGACGACCGCGCGCAGGCGACCGACCTCGACGCCGAGCGCGCGGGCCTCGTCGTCGCCGAGCGACAGGATGCCGATCCGCCAGCGCAAGAGGACAAGCGGCGCGAGGCCAATGAGAACGACGGGGATGGTGGCCGCGACGTCATTGGATTTGACGCCGGCAAGGCTGCCGAGCAGCCAGAAGGTGATCGCCGGCAATTGCTCATAGGGATCGGCCAGCACCTTGACGAGCGAGATCGCAGCACCCGCCAGCGCGCCGATGACGATGCCTGCGAGCACCAGCACGAGAATATCACCACCGGCGCGCAGGCTGCGCGCCAGTGCGGCGACCAGCAGCACGGTCAGCAGCCCGCCGCCGAAGCCGAGGGCCTGGATCATGATGACAGGCAAACCGAGCAGGATGCCGATTACCGCGCCGAGGCCGGCGCCGGTCGAGACGCCAAGAATGTCCGGAGAGACCAAGGGGTTGCGAAACAGGCTCTGATAGGCGGCGCCGGCAGCGGCAAGGGCGGCCCCGACAAATCCGGCCGCTGCGATCCGCGGCAGCCGGATGTTGAACAGCACGACGTCGACCGCGCCCGCATTGCTGCCGCCGGACAAGCGATGCAGGACGGCTGTGAGGACGTCCTGTGGCGGAATGCGGTAGGGACCGATTCCGGCAGAGATCACCGACATTGCGACCAGCAGGATCGTCAGGAGAAGGAGCGTGGTTGCCGTGCGCAAGGCGGATATCAGCCTCCGGAATTGTCGAGCAGGGTGTCGAGGTCAGGATCGGTCAAATCGACCTGATAGAACAGAAGATAGAACGCGCGCACCTGCTCGCGCAGCTGGCCCGGTGCTTTGTCGGGATAGAACTGGTGCAGCAGCCAGGTCAGGCCGATCAGGCGGTTCAGCGAGGGCGGAGAATCGATGAAGCCGAACGGCAATCGCGGCGCCAGCAACACGCGGCCCGCCGCCACCGCGGGCACCGGCTTCCATTCGGCCTTTTGTGACACGGTCTGGCGAAAGCCGCGGTCGAGGGTGACGATGGTGTCGGGCGCCCAGGCGAGCAGTTGTTCGGGAGACACGCCGACGATGCCGCCCTTCGGCCGCAGCCCTTCGACCACGTTGATTGCGCCGACGCGCTCGATGATCTCGGTATTGATCGAGCCGCGCGAGCCGGTTTCGAGTCCATCGGGCCCGCGGGCGAGGTAGACCTGCGGGCGCCGGTCGCCCGGTATGTCCGCGATCACCCGGTCGACCTGGGCAAAGGTTTGTTCGGCCGCGCGCGCCAGCAACTCGCCGCGCTCCTTTACCTTGAGGACGTCTGCCAGCAGCCGCAGCGCCACCGCGGTGTTTTCGAAGCGGCCATCGATCAGCAGATAGGGAATGCCGGTCTGCGTCTGGATGCGGTCGGCGAGCGACCGGTAGGTGTCGTTGATGGTGCCGAAATCGACGATGATGTCGGGCTTCTCTGCGATCAGCCGTTCGAGGTTCAGCGTATCGCCCCGGCCGGTCAGCCGGCCGAGCTCCGGAAGGTCGCGCACCGCCGGCAGCAGAAACCGCTTTTCATCATCGCGCGGCGCCCGCACCCAGCCGATCATGTGCTGCGGCGCGAGGACATAAAGAAGCGTAGAGGCCGGCGGACCGGCGGCAAAAACCCGGCCGATCGTCTCGGGGATCGCGACGGTGCGACCTGCGGAATCAGTGACATCGCGCGCCAGGGCGGGCACCGCGCACAGCGCCAGGAAAGCGATCAGGGAAACGATTGCCGCGCCAGGGAAGTTCTTCGTCATCAACGCTCCTGCGAATGAACCGGCAGCAGCCTGGACTCCAGGCGAGACCTCCGAACTGCCGCAACAGGAGGCAGCAGGATATGGGACTTTTTGCAGCATGGCCCCATCTTGCAGCCTTCGCAGATGCGAGTTATGCGTTATATAGATTGACTATATCGCGCTGACGAGATCTTTCGATGTCCATCGAAGCCACCATCACGCTGCGGAACAAGGACATGTCGGCCGTCGGCCGCGAGCGGATCCGGCTGCTGCAGGCGGTGGCCCGCGAAGGCAGCATCGCGGCTGGCGCCAGGGCCGCTGGTCTCACCTACAAGGCCGCCTGGGATGCGCTGGACGCCATGACCAACCTGTTCGGCCAGCCGCTGCTGGAGACCCGGACGGGCGGAAAGGCCGGCGGCGGAGCCAGCCTGACGCCGACCGGCGTGCGGGTCATCGAGGCCTTCGGGCGTCTCGAGGCGGAAATGACCCGCGTCTTCCGTACCCTCGAGCCGGCACTGGCCGGCAGCGGCATCACCCCATTCAACCTCGTCTCGGGCTTTTTCATGCGAACCAGTGCGCGCAATGCGCTTCGCGGCACGATCACCGCCATCCAGTCGGACACGCTGAGCGCCGAGGTGGCGGTCGAAGTGTCCGGCGACACGACGATCTATGCGCTGGTGACCGCGGAAAGCGTGCGCGAACTCGGGCTGTGCGTCGGCCGCGACGCGATCGTGCTGATCAAGGCGCCTTTTGTCATCATCGCGCCGGGCGCCGAAGCGCCGCTTGTGTCGGCGCGCAATTGCATTCGCGGCAGCGTCCGCCGCTGCGACATCTCTGCCGTCAACGCCGAGATCGTGCTCGACATCGGCAACGGGAAGACCCTGGCGGCGTCGATCTCCGCGCGCAGCGCTGAGGCCATGGGCCTCTCGCCGGGGGACGCCGCCTGCGCGCTGTTCGACGCCGCTCACGTCATTATCGCCATCGACTGACAACCAGGAGAGTACCCGTGAAACCGATGAACCTTGTTCGACTCGCCGGCGCCATCGCATTCCTTGGCCTGGCCTCAGGCAACGCCTTCGCGGCCCAGACCAATGTCGCGGTGGCCGCCAACTTTACCGAGGCCGCCAAGGAAATTGCCGCGGCCTTTCACAAGAAGACCGGTCACGAGGCGGTGCTGAGCTTCGGCGCCAGCGGGCAGTTCTATACCCAGATCACCCAGGACGCGCCGTTCCAGGTGTTCCTGTCGGCCGACGACGAACGCCCGAAAAAACTGGTGGAGGATGGCCTCGGCATCGCCGACAGCCGCTTCACCTACGCCATCGGCAAGCTGGTGTTGTGGAGCAAGAGCGCCGAGCTGGTGAAGGGCGAGGACACCCTCAAGGCCAACGCCTTTACCAAGCTTGCGATCGCCAACCCCACCGCCGCGCCGTATGGCACCGCGGCCATCGAAACCCTCAAGGCGCTGAAGATCTACGACGCCGTGCAGCCGAAGATCGTGCAGGGCAATAGCATCTCGCAGGCCTTCCAGTTCGTCGATACCGGCAATGCCGAACTTGGCTTTGTGGCGCTGTCGCAGCTCGCCGGCAACACCAGCGGGTCGCGCTGGCTGGTCCCGGCCGCGCTCTATACGCCCATCCGCCAGGACGCGGTGCTGTTGAAAAAGGGCGCGTCCAGCGAGGCGGCGACCGCTTTCATCGCCTTCCTCAAGGGGCCGGAAGCCCGCGCCGTCATTGAAAAATACGGCTACGAGTACGGTACTGAACGCTGAACGCAGATGGGCGGACTTCCAGCGGATATCTGGCAGCCGGTTCGGCTCACCGTCGAACTCGCCGCCATCACCACGATCATCCTGCTGATCGTCGGCACGCCGATCGCGTGGTGGCTGGCGCGCTCCAAGGCGTGGTGGAAGGAGGCGGTGGCGGCTGTCGTTGCGCTGCCGCTGGTGCTGCCGCCCACGGTGCTCGGCTTCTATCTGCTGGTGGTGCTGGGACCGGACGGTCCCGGCGGCGCATTGGCGGGCCTGTGGGGCGGGCGCACGCTCGCCTTCACGTTTGAAGGCCTGGTGATCGGGTCGGTGGTGTATTCGATGCCGTTCGTGGTGCAGCCGATCCGCAATTCCTTTGCGGCGATCGGCGACCGTCCGCTGGAGGTCGCGGCCACCCTGCGGGCCTCGCCGCGCCGGGCGTTCTGGACGGTGGCGATTCCGTTGGCGCGTCCCGGCTTTCTCGCCGGCGCGGTGCTCGGCTTCGCGCACACCGTCGGCGAGTTCGGCATCGTGCTGATGATCGGCGGCAATGTGCCGGGCAAGACCAAGGTCCTGTCGGTGGCAATCTTCGATTACGTCGAGACGTCGCAGTGGCGCGAGGCCAATATCCTGGCGGCCGGCATGGCTATATTCGCGTTCATCGTCATTCTCGCGATGACATTGCTCGAGAAGCGCATCGCGCGGATCAGCGCATGAACGTGGGCAAGCTTCCAACCATTCGCGCGGATTTTCGCGGCACGCTGGGCGACTTCAATCTCGATGCGTCGTTCGAAGTCCCCGCGAGGGGCGTCACGGCATTGTTCGGCCCATCCGGTTGCGGCAAGTCGACGGTGCTGCGCTGTCTCGCCGGCCTGCAGCACCTGCCGGGCAGCTTCTGCGCCATCAATGGCGACGTCTGGCAGGACCGCAAGATCTTCCGCGAACCCTACCAGCGCCCGATCGGTTATGTGTTTCAGGAAGCCAGCCTGTTCCTGCATCTCTCGGTCAGGCGCAATCTGCTCTACGGCGCGCCTCGCGACGGCTCCGGTTCCGAATCCGGCAGCATCCCGTTCGACGAGGTGATCGATCTGCTCGGACTCGGCACCCTGCTCGATCGCTCGTCACATCATCTGTCCGGCGGTGAACGGCAACGGGTCGCCATCGGCCGCGCGCTGCTGTCGCAACCGAAGCTGCTGTTGATGGACGAGCCGCTGTCGGCGCTGGACCGGCTCACCAAGGACGAGATCCTGCCGTTCCTGGAGCGTCTGCACCAACGGCTGTCGCTGCCGGTGATCTATGTCAGCCACGACATGGCCGAAGTCGAAAGGCTTGCCGATCATCTGATCCTGATGCAGGCGGGGTCGGTGCTGGCGGCCGGGCCGCTCGGCATTCTGCAAAGCGATCCTTCGCTGCCGCTGGCCGTCGGCCGCGATGCCGCCGTCAATTTCGACGCGACGGCCGGATCCTACGATGCGGCGTATGGAATTCTGACCCTTCAGATCGACGGCGGTCAGCTGCTCGTCCCTGCACCGCCGGTTGCTGCGGGGGAGGGCCGGCGCCTGCGCATCGCCGCCAGCGACGTGAGCCTGGCGCGGGAAGCCCAGCAGGCCAGCTCGATCCTCAACGCGCTGCCGGCGCGCATCGTTTCGAAAACGGCCGTCGGGCCCAGCGAAGTGCTGGTCGTGCTTGCGCTCGGACCCGACGGCGGCGGCGCCAAACTGCTGGCGCGATTGACGCGCCGGTCGTGGGATCTGCTCGAACTGGCCGAGGGAATGGCCGTCATCGCGCAGGTCAAAGGCGTCGCGCTGGCGCCGGCGCGGGGGCAGGTCGCCGCCGTCCTTGCTGCGCCGACCCGTTCCGGCTAATTCCGCGGCACCGCAGCTCCCGACATCGACCGGCCGGTACGGCGGCTCGGCCGCCGGCCGAGTTGCGCATGAATATAATATAGGGTAGCCCCCTATATTATATTCACGAGGACAGGCTGTGTCGCATACGATCAAGGAGAAGAAGAAGCTCGTGGCGCGGGTTCGGCGCATCAAGGGGCAGGCCGAGGCGGTCGAGCGGGCGCTGGAGGCGGAGCTGGGATGCGCCGACGTGCTGATGCTGGTGGCGTCGATGCGCGGCGCCATCAACGGCCTGCTCACCGAGGTGATCGAAGATCATATCCGCCATCATGTCGTCGATCCCGCCACCGAGAAAAATGCCGACCGCGCCCGGGGCACCGAAGACCTGATCGACGCGCTGCGCACCTACCTCAGATAGGAGACACAGCGCATGACCCCGTTCGCCGAGATCATTCAGCAGGGCACCGGTCACGCGTGGCTGTTCGTGCCGAGCGCCATCCTGCTTGGCGCCCTGCACGGACTGGAGCCGGGCCATTCAAAGACCATGATGGCGGCGTTCATCATCGCCATTCAGGGCACCGTCTCGCAGGCGGTGTTGCTCGGCCTGTCGGCAACCCTGTCGCACACCGCGGTGGTCTGGGTGGTTGCGCTGGCCGGCCAGTATGCCGGGCAGCAATGGGGAGGCGAGGCGACCGAGCCGTATTTCCAGCTTGCCTCCGCAGTCATGATTGTCGCGGTGGCGGTCTGGATGCTGTGGCGCACCTGGCGCGAGCAGCACGCCGAGCATGGCGATCACCATCACCACCACCACGGCGACGACGTCCGCCGGCTCATGACCGGCCGCGGAATGTTGTTGCTTGAGGTTTTTGAGGATGGCGTGCCGCCGCGCTGGCGGATCCGGTCCGAGGGCACGCTGCCGCCGGCGCATGATCTCTGCGTGGAAACCGTGCGTCCGGACGGCAGCCGCCAGAGCTTTGCATTCACTGCCGGGCAGGGGCAGCTCGAAAGCATCGACGAGATTCCCGAACCGCATGCCTTCACGGCTTCGCTGCGGCTGCGGCGCGGCGATACGGTTGAAGTTCATGAAGAAGTGTTCGAGGAGCACGAGCACCTGAACCTCGGCGAAGAGGACGACGCCCACGCCCGCGAACACGCCGCCGACATTCGGCGCCGCTTTGCCGGCGGCAAGGTCACCACCGGCCAGATCGTGCTGTTCGGCCTCACCGGCGGCCTCATCCCGTGCCCGGCTGCGATCACCGTGCTGTTGCTGTGCATCCAGCTCAAGCAGCTCAGCCTCGGTGTGGTGCTGGTGCTGTGTTTCAGCATAGGGCTGGCATTGACGATGGTCTCGGCCGGCGTGCTGGCGGCGCTCAGCGTCAGGCATGTCGCCACGCGCTGGTCCGGATTCAGCGCCTTTGCACGGCGGGCGCCCTATGCGTCCGGGGTCCTGATCATCCTGGTGGGACTCTACATGGGAGTGCAGGGGTGGAACGGCCTCTCGCATTCCCGCGCCGCCTCGACGGCCCCAGCCACGTCGGCCCGCGGGATCTAGCGCAGGCAGTCGCTGTCAGGGACTGGGCCGCATGCCGCGCAAGTGGACGTAGACGTCGTCCTGGTCGACGACGAGGAAGCCGATCCGCCGGCACATCTTCAGGCAGGGCAGGTTGCTGGCGAGCACGCTGGCGCGCGGCGCTTTCCCCGAAGCGAGGGCGCGCTGCATCATCGCACCGACGAGCGCGGCGCCAAGGCCGCGGCTTTGGCTTTCCGGCAGCAAGGCGAAGTCGACGAACAGCTCGGCATCGCCCTCGTCTTCGGAGATCCAGCGGCCGATCGTCTCGCCGTCGCGCTCGACGATCAGGAATTCAGCATGCGGAAATTGTCGGCGATAGGTGTCCGCCTGGGAACGAAACTGCACCTCCATGAGGTTGGCGACGACAGGCTCGGCAATGCCGGCGTCGCGCAGCACGCCGGCATTGTTGGCGACGAACAGCCGTTGCAGGAACGCTGCGTCGTCCGGCCGTTCGGGCCGCAGCGTGAAGTCGCCTTCGGACGTGGCGACGACGCGCGAGGTGGCGCTCACGTCACTGCTTCCGGCCCGGGCGACGATGGAATGTCCTGCGACGAGGTTGCAAGAATTGTCGTCCACACGCATGATAGCTCGCCAGCGTAAAGAGGTGCACAATGCATTCATTGCCGGATTTCGGGCCGTTATTTACGGCTGCCGATTTCGAACCCCATGTCGGCCAGATATTCCTGGTCGATGCGCAGCCCAAGCCGCTCGCAATTCGCCTCGAAAAAATCGTGCACCGTCCGCTCGATAGGGAGGTGGTGCGGCAGCCGTTCATGCTGATCTTCACCACCCCGTGGACCGACCTGCTGCTTGCGGCGCATTACCGGATGAGCCCGCAACGCGGCGGTTCGTTTGAAATGTTCCTGAGTCCGACCCAGACCGCACCGGGGCCCCGGCGCTACTATCACGCGGTGTTCAATTGACGCCGCGTCGTCGCTCACCCGCGCGGCGGAAAAACTCCGAACAGGGCGATGCACATGGTGATGGTCAGAAACGGCTGCATAATCGTGATCGGAAACGAGCCGCCGCTGAGGCCGATGGCCATCGCGTTCATGGGCACGTCAGGCGCGGGACCGTAGACGTTGATCGGATTCAAGCCGGGGTCGGCGGCCTTGGCGAGGACGGCTCCGCTCGGCTGATCCGTCGTCGCGGACTGGTCCGATACATTCAGCGGATGATTGTGCTGCGGCAGGTTGGTACTCAGCAATGTCTGCTGCGTGTTGCCGGCCATTTCGCCGATGACGACAGGCGGCAGACCTGGCCCCGTACCCTGATGGTTCATCGTCCGGCCGCGCAAATCCGGCAGGGCGAAAGTCGAGACGCCATCGCCGCCATAGGTGGTGCCGAGCAACGCGAACAGCGCCTGATTTTGTGAGATGCCCATCAGTTGATTGTTGCACATGGCCCAGCCGCGCGGCGCAAAGTCGAACGCGACCGGCTGAATTTGTCCGACGTAGGGTTCGCTCATGACGATCCTTTCCGGGTTTGTATGGCTGACGATATTTCATCGCCGCGCCATCTGGATTTCCGGGACTCTGGTCTGAAGCCGGTCCGTTCGCGACGGATCGGCGGTCGCTAGTTGCGCGACGGAAAGATGCCGACCAGCGCGATGCAGATGTTGACGGTGAGAAAGGGCTGCATGATCGAAAACGGCTGCGTGCCGCCGTTGAAACCGATGGCCGCCGGATTCATCGTCGCATTGGGAGTGGGGCCGTAGACGTTGATGGGATTCAATCCGGAGTCGGCCGCCTGAGCCAGGACGTTGCCGCTCGGTTGATCCGTGGTTGCCGGTTGGTTCGATACATTCAGCGTGTGATTGTGCGCCGGCATGTTGGACAACAGGAGCGTCTGCTGGGGCGAGCCGGCGGATTCACCGATCACATACGGTGGCAGGCCGGGACCCGTGCCCTGATGGATCATCACCCGGCCCTGCAGGTCGGGCAGCTGGAAGTTGGTCGTGCCATTGCCGCCGTAGGTCGTGCCGATCAGGGAGAACAGCGTGGCATTCTGACTGATCGCCATGAGCTGGCCACTGCATGTCGCCCAGTTCAGCGGGGCGAAGTTGAAGCCGAAGGGTTGGATCTGGCCGACGAATGGCTCGCTCATGTCAGTTGTCCCCCGTGAGTTCGGCGCTTGAAATCGACGCGCCTTGAAAGTTCATGATGCTGAAAACAGGTGGGCAGAAATTGTGCTGGCAGCGAAGTGAAGCATTGCGGCTCTGCGGGCGCCGGGCTGGCACCCGCGTTAACCTAGTTTGCGGAAGTATCATAAAGGTTGTTGTATTGGAAGATGCTATTTAAGCGGGCCTGCGGGGGGAAGCTTCGCGGCGCCGGGCGCACAACTATCTATGGTGGCAGCATTATTCCTGCCGAGCGGCGCCGCCGCGGCGAAGATCAGCACGCCGCCGTGGTGTATTTACCATTTGGCAACCATATCTTGTGCGCCCGCGCGATCGGATGATAGGTTGCAATTCAAGTCCATGTCTCGCGTCGCGGGTAGTGCGCCGCTGACCACTATGGATTTGCGGCGCAGGATTCGGGTCGGTCGACTCCAGCGCAAGACCGGCGATGGTGCGCATCAAGCGCCCACCCGGTGCGGGAGGGTGGCATGGCGTTGCTCGACGGATTCCGGTCTCGGCGCAATCGTGGCAAGGGCGGCGAAACATCCGCGCCACCGCGGATGGCGCCGCGCCGCCT